>Ga0326727_10002294_pt1 | contig 66363 bp, 54 predicted proteins | sample MB2enrmetagenome_FD_207643 | JGI IMG/M metagenome (GOLD analysis project Ga0326727, IMG submission 207643) | Lab enriched peat soil microbial communities from McLean, Ithaca, NY, United States - MB29MY | ecosystem: Environmental > Terrestrial > Soil > Wetlands > Peat | place: USA: New York...
ACTATTTATAACGGCGTTGGCAAGCTCAGGGAATTTCCGGCAATGGGCCGTGCGAGCAGCCGATTAGAAGGCAGGCGCGAACTTGTTTTTCCACCCCTGCCCTACATCGCTGTCTATCAGATCAAACAGAATCACATCGAGATTTCGAGAATCTACCACGGCGCGCAGGACTGGCCGTAAGGGCGCAAGCTCGCAGCGGCGAGGCGCTGGCCAGGCTGGGTGGGTGAGGAACAAGGGAGTGCGTTGAGATCCCGCTTGAAACAACGACGGTTCGTGCTATCCCGCCCCTCCGAATGATTCAGCGGAAGGATCGTGCACGCTGGTACGTGGCTAGGAGGGAAAGAACAGTTGTTGGGATAGCCCACTCGTCCCCAGTCATTTCGATAACGCTTCTATAGCTTTGAGCCATTCTAACCGCAACGATTACCTAAGTAAGCGATTTGCGGATTACTGGAGTGGCTGGCTGCTAGAATCTTCTGGAGTCCCGCAGAATCACCCGACAAGAGAGATTTGCCAGTGTCCGCTACCCAAGTTGCGCCGTCATTAAAGCCGAATCAGCTCACGTTTCAGGACCTTTTGTTCCGCCTGCAGCGCTTCTGGGCCGAGCGAGGGTGCGTGCTCCAGCAGCCCTACGACGTTGAGGTAGGCGCAGGCACCATGGCGCCCGAGACGTTTCTACGCGTCCTCGGCCCCAAGCCCTACAAGGTGGGCTACGCGCAGCCCTCGCGCCGGCCGGCCGACGGCCGCTACGGCGAGAATCCTAACCGGCTCTTCAAGCACACACAGTTCCAGCTCATCCTGAAGCCGCCGCCGGTCAACGTGCAGGAGCTGTATCTCGAGTCGCTCGAGGCACTGGGCATCGACCTCAAAAAGCACGATCTGAAGTTCGAAGAGGACAACTGGGAGTGGCCGGCGGGCGGCGCGTGGGGCGTGGGCTGGCAGGTGATGCTCGACGGGCTGGAGATTACGCAGTTCACCTACTTTCAGCAGTGCGGCGGCTTGGATCTCGACCCCATCTGCGCCGAACTGACCTACGGAATGGAGCGCATTGCGGCGTTTCTGCAGGATGCGGACTCGATCTACGACATTGTGTGGGCGCGCGACCCTGAGACTGGGGCTCCGGTGACCTACGGCGACGTGCGCCTGGAAGAGGAACTGCAGTTCAGCGTGTACAACTTTGAATACGCCGATGTGCCCAGGCTTTGGGAGCACTTTAACAGCTACGAGGCCGAGGCACAGAAGCTGCTGGAGCAGGCCGGCGAACTGCTGAATGATAAAAATGCCAGTCCAAAGGTAAAGAAAAAAATTCCGCTGCTGGCCACGTACGAGCTGGCGCTGAAGTGCTCGCATCTGTTCAACCTGCTGGATGCGCGCGGCGCCATCAGCGTGACCGAGCGCGTTGGAGTGATCGGGCGGATTCGCAACCTGGCGGTGGGCGTGGCGAAGGCGTATGCGGTGCAGCAGACTGCAGCATGATTTCACTGTGTCGCTGTCATCCTGAGCGGAGCGCAGCGAAGTCGAAGGATCTGCGGTTGCTTGCTTTAACCACGCAGAGCCGACCGAGAAGGCAAAGAAACGATGTCAGACTTTCTACTAGAACTCGGGCTTGAAGAGGTTCCGGCCCGCATGATTGCCGGGGCTGAGGCCGAGCTGGGCAAGCGCGTGCACGATCTGCTGGCGCGCGAGCGGTTGCTTGAGGCCCACGCGAAGTTGATCACTTTCTCAACGCCGCGGCGGCTGGCCGTGCTGGTTGAAGGCGTGGCGGCCAAGCAGGCCAACACTGAAGAGGTGCACACCGGGCCATCGTGGAAAGCTTCATTTAACGACGGCGTGCCGACGCCCGCTGCCGTGGCCTTTGCGAAGAAAGCAGGCGTGGGCGTGGCCGAGCTCGTGAAGGTGACGACGCCGAAAGGCGAGTACGTGGGCGCCACGGTGAGGCACCAGGGGCGCATGGCCGACGAGATTCTGGTTGCCGAGCTGCCCAGGGAAGTTCTGGCCATCTACTGGGCCAAGAACATGTACTGGCGGGCGGGCAAGCCGGAGCGTTTCGTAAGGCCGGTGCGCTGGGTGGTTGCGCTGCTGGATGCATCGGTTGTGCCGGTGGAGATTGCCGGGATTGCGGCCGGCCGCGCCAGCCGCGGTCATCGCGTCCTGCATGGAGAAGCGCCTGTCAAGATCGGCGAGGCCGTTGCTTACAAAGAGAATCTCCGCAACGCTCACGTCATCGTCGATGCCGCCGAACGCCGCCACAGGATTCGCCTGGCGCTCGACAAGGCAACGCGCACGGTGGCCGGCGCGCGCTGGCGCGAGGACGAGTCCCTGGTGGAGACGGTGACGCATCTCACTGAGTGGCCCACGGCGATCATGGGCGATTTTGAGCCCGAGTACCTGAGCCTGCCGGAAGAGGTTCTGGTAACGGTGATGCGCGACCATCAGAAGTATTTTGCCTTGGAGGGCGCCGACAGCAAGCTGGCCCCGCATTTTCTTGCGGTGCTTAACACCGAGACCGATGAAGAGGGCGCAGCCATCATCCGGCACGGGGATGCGCGCGTGCTGCGGGCCCGGTTCAAGGACGCGCGTTTCTTCTGGGATGTGGATCAGAAGACGCCGTTGGTGGATCGCGTGGAGAGTCTGAAACAGGTCACGTTCCAGAAAGAGTTGGGCAGCTACTACTGGAAGACGGAGCAGAACCTCGACGTCGCGTCTTTTCTCTCCGACGATGTCTACAAAGCGGGGCTTGACCACGACAACAAATCGCTCTTCGAGGCGGTCCGATTGGCAAAAACCGACCTGACCACGGAATTGGTGAAGGAGTTCACCGAATTGCAGGGCATTATCGGCGGGCTTTACGCGCGGGCGCAGGGGAAAAACGAGACGGTTTCGAAAGCCATCTACGAGCAATACATACCTGCTTCTACTGATGATCCGATCCCCTCAACCGTTGTGGGGCAGCTGTTGGGGATTATCGATCGAATCCAAACCGTCTCTGCCATGTTTAGCATCGGCAATGCGCCCACAGGCTCTAAGGACCCCTTTGCGCTACGCCGCGCGGGGAATGCCATCATTAGAATTCTTGGTGAATCCGAGCTGCCACTGCTGTTGAGCGTTGTTGCTCACTCTTCGGTCACAGACGATGCGAATGAGCAGCAAGTGCTGGCGTTTTTCCGCGAGCGGCTTCAGTTCTACCTCAAGGACGTGCGCGGCTTTGCCTACGACGTGGTGAATGCGGCGCTGGCCGCGAGTGCTGACGATGTCCGCGACGCGATTGCGCGGGCCGAGGCACTGACGGCGGCGCGCCAGTCGGCGGATTTTGCGGCGATCTCAGCGGCCTTCAAGCGCATCAAGAACATTCTGCGCCAAGCCGAGGAGAAGGGATTCGCGCTGGGCTCGGTAAAGGACGTGACGCTGGCGGCCGAGGCTGAGAAGCTTGCCGAGGACGCGGCGGCGCTGGCGCCCAAGGTTGCGACTCTGCGGGCGGATCGCAACTATGCCCAGGCGCTCGCCGCTATTGCCACGCTGCGGCCAACGGTGGATGCCTTCTTCGACAAGGTGATGGTGCTCGACCCGAATGAGAAGGTGCGCGGCGCGCACCTGGGGCTCATCGACGAGGTGCTGCGCGGATTCTCGGGGATTGCCGACTTCAGCGAGATTGTGACGGCATAAACTCCGCGGGGATCAACTTATGCTGGACCGATTGGCACGTGCGTACGTTGTCCTCCTTCTCGGACTCGGAGTGTTGACTCTTCTCAGCGGCCTTGTTCTTCACGCATTCTCGTTTTTCACCAGCGGGCGAACCATCACCTTTTGTGCAGAAGCCTATTTCAAAGCGGTGATCGTCGTGATTCTCCCAGCATTTGCTTTCATGAAGGACGGATTGCGATGGAAAGACCAGGTAAAGAGCTGCCCCGAGTGGATGTGGAAGGCGGCGTTGGGGTTGTGGGCATATGGATTTGTTGTTTTCATCCTGAAGGTCGTTTTTCCGGCTGCCCCGTCTCCAATTGGAGATCCGATGGTCGTCAGCAGCTTTCCGCTTGGTTTCGATGCAATCACGATCTGCATTCTCTATGCGGCATTTGGACGGCGCTGGCTCAATGAAGCCGAACTCAAAAGGGCTGCGGCAATTTCAGTCGTAATCATTGGTGTGGAGCTCGCGATCTTCGGTGGGTTTCTGCCCGCACACGTTCCAGGCGTCGCCCGCTAGCGTTACATTCCCTATTCACCCGTCTAAACTAAATACGATGGCAGACACGCTTTATCTGAGCTTGTGGTATCCCAACCTGCGCCTCGAGGCGCTCAGCGACAAGCTGATTCAGGTGCTGGAGGCGTTTGCAGCCCATGGCGGAGAGGCGCGCGTGTACTCGGCGTCAGTGTGGCCTGTGGACTGGAGCGAGGCGCCGGTCTTCCAGCGGATTTACGGCCAGGGCGAGCGCGGCGCCGAACCGAAACAGGCCGTGGAAGACGCTCTCGAGCTGCTGCACGACGACTATGCCTACGAGTTTCAGATCGGGTGGAGTTTGTGGAAGTTGGAAACGGGAAATGCAGGTCCCCATTCGGCTCCGGTCATTGAAATGACCTCCGCTCAGGGCAAGCTTTCGACTCCGGCCGCCGCGGCGGCCTCCGCTCAGGATGACAACCAGATTGCCCGCTGGGTGCGCGAGCCCCGGCTGGTGCGCGTCACCGGCTACGGGCCGCTCTTCGACGAGGGCGCTTACGAGCAGGACGGGCACATCCGTATAGACTTCGGGTCGGACGCGCCGTTTCTTGAAGAGGATGCGGAGCTGGACGTGGTGGGAGCGCGGCACGTGGAAGAGAACGTGCGCCAGCTCGTCGAGCTGACGGCGGCGGTTGAGAAGGCCAGTGGCGCGACGGCGCGGCTGCTCTGGAGCGAGCTGGGCGAGAGCCTGGCGCAGAGACTGGCGGCACGATTGGGAATGAGGAATTAGTTTGCGATTGAAGATCGAACGGATGCGGACGCTGGTGATTGCGGCAGCGGTGCTGCTGATTGCCGCGCTCGGCGTCTTTCTGGCTTCGGCCAGATTCAGGAATCCGTTCAAGGTTCGCGACCTGCCACAGAAGCTGGGGCTGAATATCCAGCAGGAGGCGAACGGCTACACCTTTTCTCATGCGCTGGGCGCCAACGCGCAGTACAAGATTCACGCGTCGAAAGAGGTGCAGCTCAAGAACAATCGTGTGGAGCTGCATGGGGTCGAGATTGAGCTGTTTAGCAACGACGGCAAGCGCGTGGACCGCATTGCGGGCGACGAGTTTGAGTACGACGCCACTTCAAAGACGGCGACGGCTACAGGACCAGTCGAAATTACGCTTATGCGGCCGGGTCCGGAGCAGGCTGAGGAAGTGAAAGAGGCCGCGCCGAAGGATAAAAAGCTGGCCAGGAATCTGGCCCCGGTGACGGCGTCGCACGCGGGCGCGAACGACGAGATTCACGTAAAGACAAGCGGCCTGACGTTTGACGAGAACACCGGCGTAGCTGCGACGGCCCGGCGCGTGGACTTCTCAACCGCGCAGGCCGGCGGCAGCTCGATGGGCGCAACCTACGACTCGCAGCAGGGCTTCCTGGTACTCGACCGCAACGTGGAGTTGACCGGCGCGCGAAACGGCGAGCCGGTGACGATTCACGCGGCGCACCTGGAATTCACGCGCGACACGAATACCTGCAGGCTGCAAACGGCTGCGGCGGAGTATCGCGGAGGGCAGGCGTCAGCGGCCGAGGCGCGGGTGCTATTTCGCGACGACGGAACCGTCGAGCATCTCGACGCACTGGGCGGGTTCACCGCAACCACGGCCACGGGCGGGCATCTGCAGGCGCCCACGGCAGCGATGGATCTGGATGAGAGGAACCAGCCGCGGCATGGGCGCCTTGAGGGCGGCGTGGTGATGGAATCGGTCAATGGCGCGCGCACCGAGCATGGAACGTCGCCGGCCGCGGAGATTGAGTTCACGCCGCAGGGTGAGCTGCGCCACGCGCATCTGGAACGCGGCGTGACGATGGAGAGCGCCGAGACCGGCGAGCAGAAGGTGAACGGCCAGCCGGTGAAGCTGAGCGTGAGCCGGACCTGGCGTTCCCCGGTTGCGGATGTGGAGTTTCGCGATGCGGGCAACGGGCAGGTAGAACCAGCGACGATTCACGGATTCGGAGGCGTGACCATCCTGAGCTCGACCGCGCGGGGCGATGCGGCGCCGCTGCCGTCAAAGCTGGCCGCAGACGAGGTGAGCGGAGAGTTCGCCGCGGATTCTGCGCTGAAGTCGTTGACCGGTGTGGGCCACGCCAGCATGGAACAGACTTCGGCGACGGGAACGCTGCAAATTGCGACCGGCGACCGGCTCGATGCGCGATTTATGAACGACAGGGACCGAGCCACCCCGGCAAGCGAAGACCGCTCGCTGGGGACCCCGGGAGGCGCCAAAGGACCAAGCCACCCCACCGAACAAAGAACGTTCGCTGGGGGCCCCGGCAGGGAAGAGGGGAGCGCGATAGCGGCAGGCGCTGTTGATGTGCAGACCTCGACGATTGATGGCCACGTGGTGCTGGTGCAGCGGCCCGCGGCAAGGCCTGGCGCGCAGCCGCAGCCGGAATTGCGGGCGACCGCAGGCCACGCGACGTATGAGGGCGACGGGCAATGGCTGCATCTGACCGTGGGTCCGCGCGTGGTGAATGGGGGAATGGAACTGACGGCGGGCAAGATCGATGTAACCCAGGCAACCGGTGATGCGTTTGCACGCGACAACGTGAAGGCGACATGGACAAATGCGAATGGCAATGGGGCGGGCCATCCAGCGCAAAGCAGCGTGGCGCTCGGCGGTCAGGACCCCGCGCACGTGATTGCCGATGCGGCCAGGCTGCATCAGCCCACAGGCGTGGTGGAATTCGACGGCAATGCGCGGCTGTGGCAGGATGCGAACTCGGTTGAAGGTCCGGCGATTGTGATCGATCGCGACCGGCGGACGCTGACGGCGCGGAGCACGGGCGCGACCATTCCCGTGAAAGTCGTGATGCTGAGCGAGGGTAATGTGGGCGTGGGCAAAGCACAGGGTGTCTCGGGCGGGCGCAACGCGAAAACAAATCCGCCGACCGTAATCCGCGTGCGCGGAGGAGATCTTTGGTACTCCGATGTGGAGCGCAGGGCGGTAATGCGTGGCGGAGGGTTGGGCGCAGTCACAGCCGAGACAGGAACGGCAACTTCGACGTCGGACCAGATTGAATTGCATCTCGCACCCGCGGCGGGTCGCGCCAACGGGGAGCCGCAGGTGGAAAGGTTGACGGCGAGCGGCCACGTGGTGGTGACCTCGCAGGGCCGGCGTGGAGTGGGCGAGCAGCTTGTCTACACTGGCGCAACCGGCAACTACGTGCTGACCGGGACGGCTGCGGCGCCGCCCCGGATGAGCGATCCCGAGCGCGGGACTGCAAGCGGTGAGGCTTTGATTTTCAACAGCCGCGATGATAGCGTCAGTATCGAAGGCGGGGGACACGAAACCGAGACGCAAACGACCGCCCCGAAGCCGCGCCTGGGAACGGAACCGGGAAATAACAAAGGAACGCAGCGAACCGCTGCCCCGAGCGGACAACAGGGCGGCGGAAACGAGCAAATGAGATAGATGGAGACACTTTTCGCCGAGGGAATCGGTAAGAGCTACAAGGGACGGCAGGTTGTCCGAAGCGTGAATCTGAGGATCTCGCGCGGCGAAGTGGTGGGGCTGCTGGGCCCGAACGGCGCCGGTAAAACTACCAGCTTCTACATGATCGTAGGACTGGTGCAGCCTGAAACCGGGCGCGTGCTGGTTGATGACACCGACATCACGCGCGTGCCCATGTATCTGAGGGCGCGCAACTTCGGCATCAGCTATCTTCCCCAGGAGCCGTCGGTCTTTCGCAAACTGACGGTGGAAGAGAACATTCTGGCGGTGCTCGAGGTGCAGCCGCTGGGCAACCGGGAGCGGCGCGCCCGGGCCGACCGGCTGATCAACCAGCTGAACCTGGGGCACATTCGCACCACGCGAGGTTATGCGCTATCGGGCGGAGAGCGGAGGCGCGTTGAAATTGCGCGCGCATTGTGCATTCAGCCCAACTTCATTCTGCTCGACGAGCCGTTCAGCGGCATCGACCCGATTGCGGTACTGGAGTTGCAAAAGATTATCTTTGATTTAAAGGCTGGCGGCATCGGCGTGCTGATTACGGATCATAATGTTCGTGAGACACTGAGCGTAACCGACCGGGCGTACATTATTGCGGAAGGCAAGATCTTTCGTTCCGGGACGCCCCACGAGCTGGGAAACGACATGGAGGTTAGGCGCGTGTACCTGGGCGAGGGATTCTCGTTAAGCTGAGTTGATTTGCCTGCCGCGTGGATTTGCATTTTTTCAGGTCTCAGAATCGATACCCTTCGATGGGCTAAGGGCAGGCTGAGCACCCAGGCAAATAAAGCAGAATTGGCCTATGCTCTAAGCCTGCGTCAGGAATTAAAGGCCGATAGTACCGGGATGGGAAGTTACCCAATTTGGCACGACTCATACCAACGGGTGATTCGACTTCGGACACTTTCTCTCTTAAGCTTCTAACTAGGCGATTACACTCGCGCTGAGTGCAGATCGAGGAACGAGTTCCAACGATGGCGCTGCTGCAGCCAAGATTGAACCTCAAAGTCTCGCAACGTCAGGTGCTCACACCTGGCCTGATGCAGATGGTGAGCGTTCTTGCGTTGAACAAGCTCGAGCTGAAGGAGATGATCGATGCCGAGATGGTGGAGAACCCCGTCCTGGAAGAGATTGACGAATCGGTTCCGATGCTGGATCAGGTTGCGGGGCGCGAGGAACGCCTGGAACGCAGTGCTGAAGAGGCGGCGGCCCCTCCCAAGGACGTCTTCAGCGAGATCGATTTTGGATCGTACTTCCAGGACTATCTTGACCCCGGCTATCGTACGCAGCCGGAGTACGAAGAAAACGACAAGCCCTCGTTTGAGAACTTTCTCTCCCAGCCTACAACTCTGTCAGATCACCTGGCTTGGCAGCTGGGATCGCTGAGCGTCGACAGCGAGCTGCACGAGGTGGCCGAGTTCGTCATCGGCAACCTTGACGAGTGCGGCTATCTGGCCGCAAGCGACGTGGAACTGGCGGCGGCATACGCGCAATTCAGGGCCGAATCGGCCCAGGCAGAATTGAACGGTAGTGGGAATAACCATGTGCCGGATGCGGGCAAATCGCTCGATATTGTGAAGCGCGCCATCGAACTGGTGCAGGGGCTTGACCCGGCTGGGGTTGCAGCGCACGATCTGCGCGAGTGCCTGTTATTGCAGATCGGAGCGCAGCAGCAGGAGTTTGACCGTCTGTACGGGACGGCTCTCGTAGAGTCGGGCGAGGATCCGCATCGCGGCTTTAGTGACGAGGCCGACGCGAAGATTGAAGAGCGGCGCCGGGCAATGGTTGTGGCGGCGCTGATTGTGGACCGGCACTTGCAACTGATGCAAAAGCGCGACTTGAAGGAGCTGGCGCGCGTGGCGCAGGTTTCAATTGAAGAGACGCAGGCGGGGACGGAGTTCATTCGAACGCTCGATCCCAGGCCCGGGTTGCTTTACAACCGCGATCAGACGCGGCTCATCGAGCCCGATGTGGTGTTTGTGAAGCGCGGCGGCGAGTGGATCGTAAACATGAACGAGGAGGAACTGCCCAGCCTGCGGCTGAGCCAGCGCTACCGGCGCATGCTGGTCTCGGATACGACCGACAAGGAAGTGAAAGAGTACGTCAAGGAGCGCTTCCGCTCGGCCATGCAACTGATGCGCAATATTGCGCAGCGCAAGAGCACCATCCTGAGGGTTTGCGAAGTGATTGTGCGGCGGCAGCGCGATTTTCTCGATCAGGGAATCGAGGCGCTGCGGCCGATGATGATCAAAGAAGTGGCCGAAGAGATCGGCGTGCATCCTTCCACGGTGAGCCGCGCCGTGGCCAACAAATATGCGCACACGCCGCAGGGAGTGCTGGAGCTCAGGTTCTTCTTCTCTGAGGGCGCAAACGGGCCTGAGGGCGCCGATACGCCGCTCCTGGTGCTGAAACGCAAGGTGAAGAAGCTCATCGAGGATGAAGACCCGCGCCACCCGCTTACCGACGACCAGCTTGCGGCGATGCTGCAGGCGCAGGGCATCCAGCTCACTCGCCGCACGGTGGCAAAATATCGCGAAGATATGAATATTCCATCAACCCACCAGAGGCGGCGGAGGGAGTAGCTCGAAGCAGCCCCTACATCGCCTCCGGGCTCTCGATGCCAAGCAACTCCAGCGACCGCACCAGCTCGCGCAGCGTCACGGCCGCGGTGGCCAGCAAAAACATCTTCTGCGCCGGATCTTCTTCAGTGAGAATGTGGTGCTTGTGGTAGAAGTTGGCGAACTCCTGCGCGAGCTGGAAGGCGTGCTTGGCGAGGTACGCCGGCTCAGATGAGGCAATGCACTGATCCAGAACCAGAGAGTAGCGGCCGGCGCGGAGCCAAAGAGACCAGATGTCCTCGTTGTCCTCGCCGGAGAGGTAGTCCGAAACGCTGCTGCGCGCAGCGCCCGCGAACTCCGCTAACGCCGCTTCCGGGCTCGTTCCGCCTTTGCGGAAGATATTGCGGATGCGCACCACGGCGTACTGGATGTAGGGTCCGGTTTCGCCCTCGAAGCTGAGCGCGTCTTTGAAGTCGAAGGCGATGACCGTGTTGCGCGTGTACTTGAGCATGAAGTAGCGCAAGGCGCCGACGGCGATCTGCCGGGCAATTGTCCGGCGCTCGGCCTCAGCATTCTCGCCTGTCCCGCCGGTCTGGCGGGCGTCCACCTCGGCGCGCGTGGCGGCGATGAGCTTGTCAATGAGGTCGTCGGCCTTGACGCCGAAGCCCTTGCGTCCGCTCACTTCGATAAAGGCGCGGCTCAAGTCATCTTCGGGCACGTCGTAGCCCAGGTCGACGGCGCAGCGCGGCGTGAGCGCCACCATCTCGTAACTGAAGTGGAAGCAACCAGCGGCCTGCGGCCCGTAGCCCATTTGGAGCAAGGCGTAGAAGACATTAGTCTGCGGATCGGCTTGACGGGAATCGATTACGTTGTAGATGGCCGTTGCACCGCCGAAGTTAGGGTGGTTTGCTTCGCCGTGTTCGGAGGAGATCCAGCACTCATGATTTGGATATTTAAAGAACGGCCTATACCCGAAATCGCGGTCTAGCAGGCCGAACTTCCAGAGGTGGTAGGCAATGTCTTTGCCGACGTAGGTGACGGTGCCGTTCGAGCGCACGATCACCTTGGCGTCTTCGTCCGTGCCCTTCGGGCGGTCCTGGTCTTGGACGGGCTCTGCGGAAGAGCCCAGACGGTTCATCACCCAGCAGCCCTTGTTCTTGCCCTCGTTTTCGAAGTAGAGAACGCCGGTGGCTTTGAGCTGTTCGAAGGCCGCTTCCCAGAATTTGAGGTGCAGAATCTCGCTCTCACGTGGCAGGAAGTCGTACTCGATGTCGAGGCGCTCCATGGTTTCAAGATGGCGGCGCAAAACCGCGGTCGAGATGAGTTCGGCAATTTCGGCGGTTTCGTTACAGCCGGCTTCGATCAGGTGCAGCGTATCCAGCCTGAGTTTCTTGCGGGCGGCTTTTTCATCGTCGGTTCCTTCGCCGTACCATAGCGAGGTACGCGCGTACAGGTCCCAGCAGTAGTAGTCGATGGCGTCGGCCGGGCGGCCAGAGGCCTTCGAGCGTTCTTCGCACCTGGCAACCAGCGCTCGTATTTGGGCCAGTGTTTTGCCTTCAAGATGCAGAAATCCCACGACGACATCCGCAACCTGTACGCCGGTGTTGTCAATGTAGTTCTGCACGTCGACCTTGTTTCCCGTGGCGCGCAGCAGGCGCACAAACGTGTCGCCGAGAATGGCGTTGCGCAGGTGGCCGATGTGTGCGGCCTTGTTGGGATTGATGGAAGTGTGCTCGACCAGTACGTGGCCCTTCGTCGTACTGGAATCCGGGTGCCCCATCCTTTCGCCAGTTTTACCGGCGAAACGGTGGGAGACCACGTCGGCCACAATCTGTACGGCCGCACCGCGGTCCAGCCGCGCGTTGATGTACCCCGCGCCGGCCACTTCGAATCCCGCAAAGCCCTCGATAGCGCCCAGCGCTGAAACGATCTCCTGCGCGATTATCTTCGGTGCCTTTCGCAGCGAGCGCGCCAGTTGCAGAGCGATGGGAGTGGCGATATCGCCGAAGCGCAGGTCGGGCGGAGTTTCGAGCGGGATGTTCTCGATCTCGAGCGAGTATTTCTCTTTCAGGACCGCGCGAATCGCCGCGCCGAGCCTTTGCTGCAGTTCAAGATACACAGGGTTGGAGCCTCAAAAATCCTTGATTTTACAGGGTGATTTTATCATCCGCGGTGTCAGGGCCCTGCCGCCCCGCAGCGGAACCGCATGGTGACGATGCCTTTTAATGCCGTAAGATGGAGGTAGACCTCCGATCCCGCTGCCATGATGGTGTGCGCGAACGGAATGCGCCGCCCATGACCCAATCTGGCTCCAATTCAGAGCATTTTTTTATCACCACGCCCATCTATTACGTGAATGCGCGGCCGCACCTGGGCCACGCCTATTCGACCATTGTGTGCGACGCCATTGCGCGGCGCAAGCGCGCACTGGGCATTGAGACCTGGTTCCTGACGGGCACCGACGAGCACGGGCAGAAGATTGAGCGCAGTGCCCAGCTTGCCGGTTGCACGCCGCAGGAGTTTGCAGACCGTATCGCGGGCGAATTCCGCGGGCTATGGGACCGGCTGGGCATAACCTACAACGACTTTATCCGGACCACCGAAGAGCGGCACAAACGCGGCACGCAGAAGCTGTTTGCCCAGTTGCGCGATCGCGGCTACATCTACAAGGGCTCGTATACCGGTCAGTACTGCGTGAGCTGCGAAGAGTGGATCGAGGGGCCTCCGGGAACGGTTTGTCCAATTCACGGCATCGTGACTGAGACGGTGAGCGAGGAGAACTACTTCTTCAAGCTCTCGGCCTTTGAGAAGAAGCTGCTTGAGTTCTACGAGGCGAACCCCGGATTTATGGGGCCGGAGTCGACGCGGCGCGAGGTTGTCAGCTTTGTGCGCAGCGGGCTCAGGGACCTTTCTGTCAGCCGCACCACGTTCGACTGGGGCATTCCCGTGCCGGGCGACGAGAAGCACGTTGTGTATGTGTGGCTCGACGCGCTGGTCAATTACATTTCTGCCCTTGGCTACGGCTCGGATGACGACGAGAAGTTCAGGAAGTTCTGGCCGGCAGACATTCACCTGATCGGCAAAGAGATCAGCCGGTTCCACTGCGTGTACTGGCCGGCGTTTTTGATGGCTGCGGGCATTGAGCCGCCACGTTCAGTGCGCGCCAACGGGTGGCTGCTGTTTGACCAGAGCAAGATGTCGAAGTCGCGCGGCAACATAGTGCGCGCCGAGACCGTTCACACGGTTTTAGGTTCTGACGCGTTGAGGTACTTCCTGCTCCGCGAGATTCCCTTCGGGCAGGACGGCAGTTTCTCATTTGACGCCCTGGTTCAGCGGTACAACGGAGACTTGGCCAACGGCTACGGCAACCTGGTGAGCCGCGTGGTGAACATGGTGCACAAGTTCTTTGGCGGGGTGGTACCCGAGGCGGGTGCGGAGACCGAGGCCGAAGCAGCGCTGCGCGCAAGCGCTGAGGCGGCGATTGCCGGTTTCGGGCCGGTATTCGACGAGATGAACTTCTCTGAGGCGCTAAAGGGCTTGTGGGCAATCGTTGCCGAGACGGATGGATACCTGACGGCGAATGCGCCCTGGAAAAAGCCGGCCGAGCGTTCGGATACCGATCACACGGCGCTGCAGGCGCGTGTGCTGGCGACCGCGGCCGAAGCCATCCGCGTGATTACGGCGCTGGCGTATCCCGTGTTGCCCGATGCGGCGGCCAAGGTGTGGCGCCAGTTGGGGCAGGGCGAGATTGCCGATGCGGCCAGACAAGCATTTTTGACCAGACTCGCGTGGGGCGGATTGAAGGCGGGCACCAAGCTGGGTGAACCGGCGCCGCTCTTCCCTCGCGCGGAGAAGGACGCGGTAGATCGTATGCAGAACCTTGAAAACGAGAACAACAAGAGCGCGGTGGAAGCGGTAGGCGGACAGGACAACGCGGCAAATACGCCGGCTCCGGCTGCGCACAAAGCGGAAACCGAAGAGCATGGAACTCGGAGGCCCGAAGGCGTTCACTCGTATCTGAAGCACCCGGAACCAAGGGAGATCGCAGCCAGGGAAGAGTCTGCGACAGCGAAACCCTCTGTTTCTCCGGCAGCTTCGGCGGAGCCTGTCGCCTCGCCCGCGCCCGCAGCGGCCATTGAGCCGGGTACCGGGGAGAAGCAGTTCATCACCATCGACGACTTTGCCAAGGTAGAGTTGCGCGTGGCCCAGGTGCTGGTGGCCGAGCGCATTCCCAAGGCCGACAAGCTGTTGCGGCTCGAGGTTGACCTGGGATACGAGAAGCGGCAGATATTAGCGGGAATTGCTCAGTATTACGAGCCGGAAAAGCTGATTGGCCGCAAGATTGTGATTGTGGCCAACCTGGCTCCGCGCAAGATGCGCGGCCTGGAGTCGAACGGAATGCTGCTGGCGGCGTCGCTGCCTCCGGATGGCGCGCCGGTGCTGGCGGGCTTCCTCGAGGATGTGCCGCTGGGGGCGAGACTGAAGTAGCAATTGCATTGAGCAGCTTCATTTAAGATTTGAGCGCGATCAGACGCGCGCTTGCAGGAGACCGTCTTGCTCATCGATTCCCACGCACATTTAGACAGTCCGCGGTACGCCGAAGACCGCGAAGCCATGCTCGAGCGCGCCTTTGAGGCAGGCGTCGGCGCGGTGCTCTCGATCGGCATTGGCGAAGGGCCGGCGGAGATGCACCAGGCCCGCGATCTGTGCCGCGAGTTCAACCTGAAGCGCGAGGCCGGGGCAAAGTTGCCGCGGCTGTTTGCAAGCGCGGGGGTTTATCCGCACGCGACGCCGGAGATTGATGACGCGGTGCTGGCCAAACTCGACGGGCTGCTGGCCGAGCCCGAGGTGATCGCCTGCGGCGAGATCGGCCTCGACTATTACCACGAGGGCGCGCCCCACGACGTGCAGCGTGCCATGCTCATCCAGCAGCTCGAGGTTGCGGCTGCGCGCAAGCGCCCGATCCTGATCCATTGTCGGGGAACCAATGAGTCGGCCGACTCTTGGCAGGATCTCTTCCTCGTCCTGGAGGAACATTGGCGGCGGACCGGGCTGGGCGGCGTGATGCATTGTTTTGGCGCGGGATGGGAAGAGGCGCAGCGCTCGCTCGACATGGGGTTTCTGGTGTCGTTTGCGGGGAATGTGACCTATCCCAAGGCGCAGCCGCTGCGCGACGTGGCGGCGAAGATGCCGCTCGACGGTATTTTGGTTGAGACCGACGCGCCATGGCTGGCTCCGGCGACCAATCGCGGCCAGCGCAATGAGCCGGCGATGGTAATTTTGACTGCCAAGGTGGTGGCGGAATCGATGGGCGTGGGAGCCGGCGAACTGGCCGAAGCCACGACGGCCAACTTTTTCCGGCTGTTCCCGGTGCGGTGAGACGTGGGAAACTGGAAGAGGCTTCTGGCGGGCTAAAGCCCGTCGATCATTCAAAAAGGGGACAGTTACGGCGCGACTGAAGTCGTGCCCTTTGAAAACGGCGCTCAGCCCAAAGTCTCATCGCAACACGAAAGAAACCGATATGGCACAGGACAACTCATTCGACATCGTCAGCAAGGTGGACCTGCAGGAGGTCCGCAACGCAATCGACCAGGCGCTCAAGGAGATTCGCCAGCGCTTCGACTTGAAGGATTCGCACTCCGAAGTGAAGCTGGCCGAGGACGACAAGGAGATTCAACTGGCCTCGGCCAACGAGTACAAGCTGGAAGCGGTGAAAGACATTCTGAGCCAGAAGCTGGTGAAACGCGGGGTGTCGCTGAAGAATCTGACCTATGGAAAGATCGAGCCCGCCGCGGGCCAGAGCGTGCGGCAAAAGATCAGCCTCCAGCAGGGCGTTCCAGTGGAAAAGGCCAAGGAGATCGTGAAGCTGATCAAGGACGCGAAGAAGAAGGCGCAGGCCTCGATTCAGGGCGAAATGGTAAGAGTCTCAAGCAAGGACCGCGATGAGCTGCAATCGATTATTGCCATGTTGCGAGCAAAGGATATGGGCGTGGATTTACAATTCACGAACTATCGCACAAACTGAGTTTCGAGCCAGGTTTCGAATTCGATCGGTCGACCAGGTCTCCTTCCCAGCGTGAAAGCGACAAACGGTCGCGGAGCGGGCTGGCGAAGGCCGGCGCTACGCAAAGGCCGTAGAATCGGAGAGTATTGAGCACATTCACCATAGCGTCGGCGAGGGAGATCTTTGAGCTGCTGCGGGAAGATCTTGTGGCGATTGAGCAGGAGCTCGGTCGCGACGCGGCTTCGAGCGTTAGCACGATTACCGAGATCGCCGAATACCTGCGCGAGGGCGGGGGCAAGCGGATCAGGCCGTCGCTGTTGCTGCTGGCGGCGCACCAGCTCGGCTACCAGGGACACAGCGCCATCAGGCTGGGCGCGGTGGTTGAGATGGTGCACACGGCCACGCTGGTGCACGACGACATTATCGACGGCGCCGACACGCGGCGCGGGCGTCCCTCGGCCAATACGGCGTGGGGCAACGAAAAATGCGTGCTGGCCGGCGACTGGCTCTACATGCAGGCCTTCAAGGTGGCGCTTGAAGAGAAGAACCTGCGCGTACTCGACCTGCTTATCGGGCTTACGCAGCAGATGGTCGAGGGCGAGCTGCTACAGATTCAAAAGCTGGGCAAAGCGGTCTCGGAGGCCGAATACTACGACCTGATCTTCCGCAAGACAGCTTGCCTGTTTTCAGTTTCGATGCGGCTGGGCTCGGTGCTGGCCGGCGCGACCGAAGCTGAAGAAACGAGCCTGGCAGCGTATGGGCGCGCCGTAGGCCTGGCCTTCCAGATTGTGGACGATGTGCTTGACTTGACCGCAACCGAAGAGGTGCTGGGCAAGCCGGTGGCGAGCGATCTGCGCGAGGGCAAGGCGACGCTCGCGGTAATTCATGCTCACGATCACGGTACGGCAGTTGACCGCCGCGCCATTCAGCGCGTGCTCGACGACCGCAGCTTTGAGAACGTGAGCCGGCAGCAGATCAGGGAGATCCTGGAGCGCAACGGATCGGTGGAGTACGCGATGGCCGCGGCCGACCGCTACGCGGAGCAGTCGCGCCAGGCGCTGGCGCCCCTCGCCGATACCGAATTCAAGAGGGCCCTGCTATGGGTTCCCGATTTTGTGGTGGCGCGGGAGAAATAGATGGCGCCAGTGAAATCGGGCAAGCAGCTTTGGACCGCGGTTGATGAGTACTTTCGCGGCCTGCTTGCGCCGCCGGATAAGTACCTCGAGGCAGCCGTCAAGGCCAATCGCAAGGCCGGATTGCCGGCCATCGACGTTTCGCCTCTGCAGGGCCAGCATCTAAACATCCTGGTGCGGATGACGCAGCCCAAGCGCGTGCTGGAGATCGGCACGCTGGGCGGCTATTCGACCATCTGCATGGCGCGCGTGCTGCCTGTGGGCGGACGCATCGTTACTCTCGAGTTCAGCCCCAGGCACGCCGAGGTGGCGCGCAAGAACCTGAAGAATGCCGGCGTGCTTGACCGCGTCGATCTGCGCATGGGGCCTGCACTCCACATTCTGCCCATACTCGAGAGCGAAGGTGCGGGGCCCTTCGATTTCATCTTCATCGATGCCGACAAGGAATCGAATGCCGAGTACGTGAAGTGGGCGCTCAGGCTCTCTCGGCCGGGAACCACGATCGTAGTCGACAACGTGGTGCGCGACGGCAAGGTGATCGATGGCAAGAGCAAAGACCCGGACATTGTGGGAACGCGGCGCATGGCCGAACTGATCGCCCAAGAGCCGCGCCTGAGCGCAACGGTGATGCAGAACGTGGGCGTGAAAGGCTACGACGGGTTTCTGATTGCTGTCGTGCTGAGATGATCACGCCGAAACATCCTGCACAATCGTTCCCTGGTGGTAGACGATCTTCCAGCCCTCCGGCGTGCGCTGCCAGATGGTGGCGCGGCGCGTCAGGCGCTGACGATCCTGCAGCAGCGTGTAGGTGAGCAGATAGACATTCTCGGCAAGCTGCCGGCAGTGGAAATCGCTCGTGTCCCAAATATCTTCGTATGGGCCGCTGACGTAGCGCCGCTCCATCTCGTCCAGAATCGGCTCGCGCGCGTAGCGGCGGCCTGAGGCTCCGGTTTCCCAGTAGTCTGGGGCCATCAAGCGGTCGAAGTCGGCGCGGGTGGTTCCGAACTCGGGGCGATGGAAGATGGGCTCGCGGGCCGACAGCTCGGCGAGAATACCGGCGAGTTCTGGTGGAGTGATGCGTTCGGGTTCCATGGGTGAAAGCATAGCCGGAGTGTGTCTCCTCCTGGGGCAGTGTGTGGGAATGTTTCCGGTTCAATCTGTCAGGAATGTCCCCGGTCCGTACCCGCGGGGGTATCCCCCTCCCCCCCATGATTTGAGGTTAAGTGGTTTGTTTTCAGTCACTTATGTATACTTAGACCCTCCCGTAACCCGTTGAAAACAAAAGGGTTACGGCGCGAAGACTTCATAAATAAGGACTTACGAGCAGATTTTGCACTGGTTTTGGTGCGGCGGCCGGTTAGCCCTGCGGGAGGTCGTGGGACGCCTGGAATGATTCTGCGCCCGATGGGAGAATTTATCTGCAAACCAGTGGAGCTACCGGCAACTACCGGATAGGCGGTGATACGACCGCAATAGTCAGAATCCGCGCTCCCGGCGCGGGACGCCGACTTGTCGGGGGCTGGGGCGACCGGAAGGGCCGGCAGGTCTCGCCCCTAGGGGCAAGGCGAGCGCAATCGGTCGCGGGCCTCGCCAGATTGAGCCTTCTGAAGCGGCTACTTCTTGGGTTCTGGTGAGGCACCCTGTTGAGTCTGCTTTAACGTCAGTCCGGGTTTGCCGATATGGGGAGATAGCTTGCTCTTCCAACCAGAAGAGCGCCCAAAAGGGTTCGCCCCATTTATTAGCACGTTGGAGGCTCTTTCATTCCACAAGGGACGCCCTGCAGCGTCGAAACACTGGAAGGAGACCGTGACTCGGAAGCCCCCATTGAGCATGAGCTCACCTTGCTCTACCTTGACGTACAACAGACTTTCGGCGCCAGTCTTGGGGAGCGTCTCGATCAGGGCAGACAGAGGCATGTAGCCAGTGTCGTTGATGTTTGTGAACTTTTGTGCTCCATAATTGGCAATCTCTACGCCACTCGTGCTCAGAAAGTCGAGCAATTCCATATAGACACTCGAGAACTGACCGGAACCATACCCGGTGACCCAAACACCTCGGTGTTTTTCGGCCTGAGCCTTCAGCGGTTCAAAGGTTTTCGGATTCGATAGGGTTAAGGTGTCCAACTTTCCACGCACGTAATTAATGGGTATCGTGAAATTCAGGTTCTCCCCATTCACCACCTTGAAAGACATAACTCCAACTGCTTGCCCGCGCCGATTTAGCAGAGGTCCGCCGCTACTTCCGGGGCTTGCTGCCGCTGATGTCTGAAGGACGCGGACGCCCTCGTCTATGCGAATGCCGCTAATCAAGCCATTTGATACCGTCTGCTCAAGCCCTTGCGGAGCGCCGACCAGTAGCACCTCCTCGCCCACCTGCACGTCGTTAGAGTTGCCCAGCGGTATTGTCGGAAGATCAACCGCTTCAATCTTGAGGAATGCAAGATCATCGATGGTGTCCGAACCGAGAAGGTACACGTTCCTGTACACCTCCCCGGATGGAAGCTTGACCGCCATTGCTGTAGCATCCGCCACGACATGGTAATTGGTAACTACAATCCCATCAGGTTTGATTACGAACCCGCTGGCCAAACCCTTGTCAGTCTCTATGACCACCACCGCGGGCCGGGTATGCGCAACGATTTCAGCCCACTCAGTCGCCCTATTTTCAGTTGTGGATTGCGGACGTGCAACCGGGCTTTCGCCGGATGGTTTTTGGGGTACCTCTTGGGGGATTGCACCGGCGGCTGAGGTCACGGCAAGGAGGGCGATTGCCAGCAAGCGGGGTGTTACTTCTCTCGCGTTCATCGTATTTTCCAAGGTTCAGCCACCGCCGAATTATACACTTTGGCTTGGCGTCGATTGGCACGAGCTAAACGCCAGAATCCATTAGGGCGGAGACGAACGCACAAAAGGATAGCGTCGCTCACACGTGGTTTGCCATCAATGTGAGCTAAGCAGGGGGCGCGACAGTGAGCGTGATTAATGGCGATAAGCTCTGGCGATACAAGGAGTCAATACTCTGGGTTCAACGACACCTTGACGAGCTCACTCTGGCGGAGCCGTGTAAACGCTCTTATCTGTCGGGCGCTTGTCTTCACGCTTCCATCGAGCACGGGATGGCTATTCTTGTCCTTGTCGACGAAGGCCTTTACGGTTCTGCGCTGGCTCTCGTTCGACTGCAATTCGAGGCATATGTGCGCGGCATTTGGCTCGCTCAGTGCGCCAGTGACTGTGAGGTTGACAAGGCCGGCCGTGACAAATTCCCGGCAATAGGCGGCATGATTGCATCCCTTGAAAGGCCGGGGCTACTCGACAGCGCATTACTGTCAACGGTCAAAGGTGACGCATGGAAGCCGTTAAACAGCCTTACTCATACCGGCTATCAGCAAATCGGCCCACGTCTGAACAAGGACGGTATTGGGTCGTATTTCGACGACGACCAAATCCGAGTAGCTCTGAATTGGGCTGAAGCGTTGACGATCCTGTGCGCCGTCGCGTTTGCCGGACTCGCTAAGGATGACAAGCTTGCGCTTGCTGCTTTAGAGAGAGCACGGGGCGTCGCAGCGTATTGAGGCCCTAGGCGAGTGGCGAGCTCTCAACCAACCTCAAGCATTGGCTTACCCCAGGTTTCGATTCTGGGACCTGGGACCGCTCGAGTCCACCCTGCCACGGAAAGCTCCCGGCAAGCGCCGTAGGGTTCCGGAATTGGGTCAAGCCTGGGTTGTCGCCGATGCGGAAGATTCAGCACTTTGGGATACCAGAAGCAACTGCAGATCCTTCGCTGCGTTCAGGATGACAATGCATTGGGAAGAGGAATGGTGCAATCGCCAGTGTCGCTGGTGGATCGTCTCTAAACCGGAAGTATGGCGGAACTCAAGGTGTGAAGAACAAACGCAGATCCTTCACTGCGTTCAGGATGACAGCGCATTTACGATGCGAACTTCACGGACGGGACAATGGAAGCTAGTGTGGTGTCCCTTTTTATTCCTTACAACCTTGTATCCGGAAAGGCGTCCCGCAGCGGCTAAAGCCGCACTCATTTTTGAGCCTTTATGGCACGACTAAAGTCGTGCCCTTTCAAAACGAGTTCGCCGGGTCTTACGCGGGACGGGACACTGGAAGCTGGCAGCTCAGCTATTTCTCCATCATGCCTTGAGCGCCGCGGCATAGTGCTCGGGCAGGGGCTTGCGCCGGAGCTGGTCGTCGCAGACCACGTGCACGGTCTCGCACTCGGCAAGCAGCGTGTTTTCGCCGCCGTCGTGGGCCTTGCGCAGGATGCGGCGCGCACTTTAATTGTCCGGTTAATGAGTTATTGCCCGAGGAAGCCTATTTCCTAAACCATGCACCGAGCTGCGATGACGCCGCTCCTGGGGAAGCATAAATCAGCGCAGGTGTCAGGGTGCAGAAATCAGAGATCAGGGAACAAAAATCAGGAATCGCAAGATTCACACTTGACATCGGCAGAAAATCCACTACCATGTGGTTGTGGATCAATTGGGCACAACATTTGCAGCTTTGTCTGATCCAACCCGGCGGGCCATGATCGAACGGCTCAGCCATGGGCCTGCCTCAGTGCATGGATTGACGGAACCGTTTGCACTCTCGCAGCAGATGATTTCAAAACATATTGCCTACCTGGTGCGGGCGCGGATTGTGATCAAGACCAAGCGTGGACGAGAGAGTGTTTGCACGCTCAGGCCACAGGCCATAAAGAAAGTCAGCGACTGGGCGGTTTATTATCGCCGATTCTGGGAAGAGAGTTTCGACAAGCTGGATGCGGTTGTGAATCAAATGAAAAAGGAGGTCAGAGATGACAAAAAACACGGTTAACGAGATAGAGCGGATGGTTGTCACACGAGTTTTCGATGCCCCACGCGAGTTGGTTTGGAAGGCGTGGACAGACCCGAAATATGTGATGCAGTGGTGGGGGCCGAAGGGTTTTACTGCGCCTTTCTGCCAGATGGATTTTCGCGTGGGAGGAAAATTTCTCTGCTGCATGAGAACGCCCGATGGGCAGGAGTTCTGGAATGGTGGCGAATACCACGAGATCGTTCCCAACGAGAAGATCGTTTCCTCCATGTACTTTTCCGACCCGCAGGGAAACAAGGTTGACCCTGCGCAATATGGAATCGAACATGAGGCCATCGAAGATGCGTACGATGTGACCCTTTTCGAGGATTTTGGAAACGGCCAGACGAAACTGACCTTCATTGGAAATGAACCCATGGAGAGCGCAAAGAATAGCGGGCAACTAGAGGGCTGGAACCAGATACTCGATAAGGTTGCTGAAATTCTTGCGGGGCTGATGCAGGCGAAATAACAAGTTGAAGTTTCGATTGATCGTCACGCCATTCAGTGGTTTCTCATGAGCGGAATTCCTCTCGTGAGAACCCTGAAATGGCGGGCTGTCCCTGGATCCTTCATCACAACATGCGCGGTTCTGGTGGGCGCTATCGCGCCGATTCCCGTAACTGACGGCTTTGCGAGGCTGCCTGCGTTGATTGCGATGCTGGCCATGCTCTGGTGGTTAGGTCTTCTCGTTGGGAAGACGCTTCAAATTGGATAGAGAATGACAACTGCTCGGCGGGTGCCCCGTTCCAGTCAGGCACTGTGCACCCGTCGATATTTCAGAGAACGGCGGTTCCGCCTGGGTGGTCGGCAAACCGGAAGTATGGCGGAACTCAAGGTGCGAAGAACAAACGCAGATCCTTCACTGCGTTCAGGATGACAGCGCATTTACGATGCGAACTTCACGGACGGGACACTGGAAGCTACGGCATTTTCGGAAATGGTGTAGTCCTGTTAAGAGAGGCCGCAGGTCGCCGCTCCTTGGGGTCGCGTCGACTTAAATGTGTGCTTTCGGTCTACATAATTTCCGAAAATGCTTTAGAAGCTGGCAGCTCAGCTATTTCTCCATCAACGCCTTGAGCGCCGTGGCATGGTGCTCGGGCAAGGGTTTGCGCCTGAGCTGGTCGTCGCAAACCACGTGCACGGTCTCGCCCTCGGCAAGCAGCGTGTTTTCGCCGCCGTCGTGGGCCTTGCGCAGGATGCGGTACGCAAACCTGATCACGCTGCTTCGAACCAGCGACGGCCACGATTCGATCAGAATTTCGTCGTCGTATTTCGCCGGCGAGCGGTAGCGGCAGCGCGCCTCGATTACAGGCAGAATGCAGCCGTGATCCACCTCGAGCTTGCTGTAAGCAAGCCCAAGCGACCGGAGCAATTCGACGCGGCCGAGCTCAAACCAGACCAGGTAATTGGCATAGTAGACGATGCCCATCTGATCGGTTTCAGCGTAGCGGACGCGGACCTGGGTGGTGACGGGCATAGGCAGTGGACGGTGAGCGGTGGACGGTGGCTGGGCTCGGTGCAACGAGTTACCTTCAGTTTCCTATTCACCGTGCACCGTTCACCACTCACGGCTTGATGTGCGTAAACATGGGCAGCTTGGTTACGTCGCTGAACATGATAAATGCGAAGAAGACCAGCAGCATAACGAATGCGGCCTGGTAGATGCGCTCCTTCACCATGACGTTGATATCGCGCTTCATGAAGCTCTCGATGACGAGGAACATGATCATGCCGCCGTCGAGGATGGGGAAGGGAAGCAGGTTGAGAATGCCGAGGTTGATGCTGATCTCAGCGGCCAGAACGAACTTGGGCTGCCAGCCTTTGATCTCCGCGGCTTCGCCGGCCATGCGCGCGATGCCCACCGGACCCTGGAGCTGCGAGATGTTAACTTTGTGCGTGAAAAGGCGCTCAAGAACCTCGAAGATGATGAAGGTATTCTGGTCAAAAAATGCATCGGACTTGCCAACGGCCTGCGCGAACGGCAGCGGCTGATTGCGGTAAGGAGGCGGCATATAGGTAAAACCGAGCTTGTATCCGGTATCGAGCTTGGTGGGATGCCCGGTCAGGTTCAGAGTCTGACCGGCGCGCAGCACGGTCAGGTTGATTGGCTTTCCCTGGCCCTCCTGCATGTAGACGAGCAGCGAGGAGACGGTATGGAACGGGTGACCGTCAACGGCCTCAATCGCGTCGCCGGCGCGCAGGCCGGCTTGCTCGGCCGGCAGCCCGGGCGCCACCTCCGCAACCTTGATGGGACCGTAGTATTCCTGGGGCAGCAGACCCTCTTGGGTAACGTCGAAGCTGTCGGTCCTGGCTGAGGCGGGGACACGAAGATTGAGCATCAGCGTCTGGCTGCCGCGCTGAACAGTAACCGGAACGATTTGATTGGCGCTGAGCCGCGACTGCGCATCGATCTGGTCCCAGTCAGGGTTTTTGAAGGCATCGAAGCGCAGAATCTGGTCGCCGGGGTGAATACCAGCCTGGGCGGCAGGCGAATCAGGAACAACCCACTCGACGGCGGGTATCTTGACCTCGATGGCCGGCACTTCGTTGATGAAGGCGTAATAAAAAACCATGAGCACTATGGCCAGAATGAAATTGGCCACAGGCCCGGCCAGGCCGATGAGCATGCGCTGCCAGCGGGGGTGGTTGAGGAAGGAGCCGGGGTCGTCAACCGGCGGCAGGTTGCCTGAGCCGGAAACCTCGAGGTTTTGCTCGGGATTCTCGCCGGTCATCTTCACAAAGCCGCCCAGCGGCAACAGGCAGACCTTGTACTCGGTCTCGCCCCAGGTAACGCCGAAGAGGCGCGGACCGAATCCGATCGAAAATGCTTCGACACGCACTCCGCAGAGCTTGGCGACGATGAAGTGCCCGGCTTCGTGCACCACGACCATGATGCCGACCAGGACGATGAAAGCAACGGCAGAGACGAGAAAAGCGTGCATAACTATAGAAATGATCCTTCGCAGGTTTCCGGAGAATTATTGATCCAAGCCTTTCCGTGGAGAAACCGCCAGAGCGGACGGCAAGGAAGGGTGCTTAAGTCAGTGGATTGCGAACTTCAACCTTTGGCGCCGATGGACGCATGAGCCATTTGACGCGCCTCCCGGTCAGCGGCGAGCACCTGTCCAATCGTAACGGGATGCGCCTCAGCCGTGGATGCGAGCACTTTTTCAATTGTACGCGGGATTCCCATAAATGGAATTTTCCCGGCAAGAAATGCCTCGACGGCCACTTCGTCGGCGGCATTGAGGGCGATGGCGTGCGCGCCGCCTTTTTCAGCAGCCTCAAAAGCCAGGCGCAGACAGGGGAAGCGCTCGAAATCGGGCTCTTCAAATTCGAGATGCCGGAGCGAAGCGAGATCGAAGGTGAGCGTCGATGCCGGGCGCTCGGGAAATGCAAGTGCGTAAAGAACCGGCAGGCGCATGTCGGTGATGGAAATCTGCGCCAGGATCGAGCCGTCGACGTACTCCACCATGGAGTGAACCGTCGATTGCGGATGCACGATGACGCGTACCTGGCTGGGCGGCACATCGAAGAGGCGGCAGGCCTCGATGACCTCAAGGCCCTTGTTGAGCATGGTTGCGGAGTCGATGGTGATGCGGCGGCCCATAACCCAGGTGGGGTGCTTGAGGGCCTGCGCGGGGGTGATCGTCGCGAACTCCTCAAGCGGCGTCTTGCGGAAGGGCCCTCCCGAGGCCGTCAGCCAGATGAACTTGACTTCGTTGTGGGCGCCGACCCGCAGGCACTGGTGAACGGCGTTGTGCTCGCTGTCGATGGGCAGGATGGGCACGTTGCGCTCGCGAGCTGCCGCGGTCAGGATCTCGCCCGCAGCGACCATGCACTCCTTGTTTGCCAGGCCCACGGGTTTGCCGGCCAGGATGGCGGCATGAGTAGCCTCGAGCCCGGCGACGCCCACAATGGCCGAAACGACGAAATCGGCTTCTGGGTGCGTGGAGACGGCGACGGTGCCCGGAGCGCCGTGAACGACGTCGATTCCGGCGATGCCGGCCTGGCGCAGGCGGGCGGCAAGCTGGCCGGCGAGTTCTTCTGTCGCGATGGAAATGAGTTTCGGACGCCAGCGAATGGCCTGGGCAAAGGCCTCATCGATGTTGCGGCCGCAGGCCAGAGAAGTTACGGAATAGCGGTCGGGGAACTGCTCGACGATGGAGAGGGTGCTTTGCCCGATGGAGCCGGTGGAACCGAGGATGGCGAGACGTTTCAAAAAAACAGCTCCTAGCTTCCAGCTACTAGTTTCTAGCTCCTGAACTGCACTCGTACTTAACGGCTCGGTGTATCCGAAGACCCCGGCCAGCAGCCTGAAATGCTCGCGTCTCCGCAGTAAAGCTAGTGGCTAGATGCTAGGAGCTATTTTAAAACCTCTGGTGGATGACCTGCGCGTACCACAGGGCGGGGGCGGCCAGCAACAGGGCGTCGATACGGTCGAGAACGCCGCCGTGGCCGGGCAGCAGGCTGCCCGAGTCCTTGACCCCCGCGGAGCGCTTGATGGCCGACTCCACCAGATCGCCCACCTGGGCAGCGATGTTGACCAGCACGGCCAGGCCAAGCCAGTACAAGGTCTCGTCGGGAAACGAGAGCAGAGCCGAGTCGTGGGCCTGGAGGAAGTGAGCCAGACCCAGCAGGATTCCCGCCGCCATCAGGCTGCCGGCCACCGAGCCCGCCGAGCCCTCCCAGCTTTTGCCGGGGCTGAGCCGCGGCGCCAGCTTGTGACGTCCCCAGGCGCGGCCCACGTAAAGCGCGGTGGAGTCGCCGGCCCAGACTACGCACAGAAGGAATGTCACCAGCGAGGGGCCGTTGGCCTGCTCATGGAGCGAGGGCAGCGCCAACAGCGTGGATCCCAGGTAGAACATGCAGAAGATTGAGGCTGAAGCGTCGGCCATCACCTGCTCCACCGGCCCGTGGAATGTGCACAGGATAAGCAGGCCCAGGTTGAGCGCGCTGAAGATTGCGGGTGTGGCGTCGGGCCACTCGAAGTTGCCGGCAAAGAGCAGAAGAAGCGCCACGGCGACCGCGATACGCGGGGGCCTGGCTGCGCGATTCTGGGCGAGGCCCAGGTACTCCCACCCGGCGAGAGCGGCGACGATGGCGACAAGGCATACGAATGGGCCGTGCCATCGCGGCCCGAGAAACACCAGAAACAGGACCAGAGGAATCAGTATTGCAGCGGTAACGATGCGTTTCATTCAGGGTTGAGAATACACCGCCGGGGTGGGGCGGGCCTACGGCGGCTCGCGTCGTTCAGCCGGCCGCGATGTGGATACGGTCGGGGTTTTCCTCCACTTCGCCGCAGTCATCGCCGAGACCGCCGAAGCGGCGCTCGCGCTGCTGGAAGGCGGCGATGGCCTCGAGAAGATGAATGCCGCGGAAGTCGGGCCAGAGGCGCCCGGTGATGAAGATCTCGGCGTAGGCGATCTGCCAGAGGAGGAAGTTGGAAATGCGCAGCTCGCCCGAGGTCCGGATGACCAGGTCGGGGTCGGGCATGTGCGCGGTGTAGAGGTGGCGGTGGATGTCCTGCTCGGTGATGTGGTCGAGAGGAATGTGTTTCTGGCGGACCTCCGCGGCAAGCGCCCGAAAGGCGTCGACCAGCTCGCTGCGTCCGCCATAGTTGAGGGCCAGCGTGAGCGTGGTGCCGGTGTTGCTCGCTGTAGCTTCTTCAATCCAGCGCATCTTGTCCTGCACTTCGGGGGGCAGATCGTGGGTGCGGCCGATATAGCGCATGCGCACGTTGTTGTCCATCATGCGCTGCAGGTTGTTCTCCAGGTAGCTCTTGAGAAGGCGCATCAGGAAGCTGACCTCGGCGCGCGGGCGGCGCAGGTTGTTTTCGAGCGAGAAAGCGTAGAGGGTGAGCCAGGGAAGGCCAATGCGCGAGGCTGTTTCAGTGACCAGTTGCACGCTGCGCGCCCCCTGCTGATGGCCCAGGAAGCGCTTGAGCGAGCGGCGCCCGGCCCAGCGGCCGTTGCCATCCATGATGATGGCGACGTGCTGGGGCAGCCCTTCAGGCTTGAGCGTCGCGTAGACGGCCCGCTCATCGGGGGGCAGTTCATGGATTCGAAGCGTGGAAGAAGATTGCAAAGAATCCGCCTTGCTCTCGATTATACGGAGAGCGGCGCGAGCATGTTCAATCAGTATGTTAACAGCGAGACCATGCACAGAGCCGCGGTCGCCGCCGCGAGAGGCTCACATCGAGCTTGAGGAATTAGATGCGACTGGGCGCGTGACTGGTTGTGCGCAAAATCACCCCCCGTCACCGCCATCCCAGCAGCGTGAACACGCCATAGTTCAGGCTGTGCGTCGATGGCCGATGGCGGCGTCGCGAGCGGCGCTCATCACCAGCGTCCGATGCAGCGAGTCAAGCAAGGGAAGAGCGGCGGCGATCTCGGCCAGGAACGGATCGTTGAAGATGGCGGCCACTTCCTCTTCGCGGCGGCTGCGGGCGTCGCGAACCAGCTGGCAAACGTCCACCTCGAGCGCCCGGGCCAGCCGTTCGAGCGAGCCCAGGGTCGGAATAGCCTTGCCGTTCTCGATCTTTGAGATGTAGGTGCGGGGCACCTGCATGCGGCCGGCTAGCTGGCGCTGGCTCAGGTGACGGGCGCGACGGATGTCACGAACCTGCGCGGCCACCTGCAGGCCGGCCTCGGCCGACTGGCCGGGCTGGCTGGTCACAAGCTGGGGTGCAAGACGAACGGGCTCCTCGACATCGAGGGGTCTGTGGCACCTTCTGCAAAGGGAATTGCTTGTCCGGTACTGGATCAAGCGGCAGTTACGATAAGCGCAACGAACGATCTCGCGCGTTTCCACGCTGATTGGAATGGTTGCCATCGGCCGGGTGCGGAGTGCCAGAGCGGACTCTCCGTGGTGCGTCTTTTTTGCACCGCGACTGGTGATACTTTGGGGGAAATGAACCATAATTGTCAAGTGCAAACTTGGTGTCAAACCGATGACAGAGGCATAATACCCGAAAAAACTCGGAAACGCACGAACCAACTTGTGCAATACGGAGAAAATTAAAAGATGAATCGTATCGAAGAGGCCCACAATCGCGAGGCTGCCTGGAAGTTGTTGACCGAATGGACGGCAAGCGAAAATCTGCGCAAGCACGCGCTGGCGGTTGAGGCATGCGTAGTGGCGTGCGGCGAGGCCGAGGCTGACCGTTTGGAACTGGCCGGCGAGGAGCGCGAGGCGTTTCTGGAGCTCTACTCAACCACCGCTCTCTTGCACGATTTCGACTACGAGCGGCACCCGACGGCGGAGGAACACCCATTTGTGGGCGTGCGCGAGCTCGAACGGCTGGGCTGGCCCGAGACGATGCGGACGGCGATCCTGGGCCACGCGCAGTATTCAGGAGTTCCGCGCGAAACCCACCTCGCCAGGGCGCTGTTTGCCTGCGACGAGCTGGCCGGCTTCTTGACTGCGTGCGCGCTGGTGAAGCCGACCAGGGCGATCAGGGATGTGGAAGCGGCCGGCGTGCGCAAAAAGATGAAAGACAAGGCCTTCGCCAAGGGCGTCAACCGGCAGGACGTGATTCAGGGCGCGGAGGAGCTGGGCGTGGATCTGGACGCGCACATCGGGTTCTGCATTGAGGCGATGAGAAAGCGGGCGGATGTGCTGGGGCTGTGAAAAGGGCAGGGACTAAGGGACCAGGGACCAGGGACCAGGGACTAGGGACTAAGGGACTAAGATGTGGCGATGGCGCTGTCCGTGCAAGCTCGGCCAACGGCTCTCACGCCATCGGATCCTTGCTTCGCAACTCAGCCACGACTTCAGCGGACGCGGCGCGGGCCTCTTCTTCTTTGTCGGGCGGGAAGCTGATGGCGCCCACGCGCGCGTGGCCTCCTCCGCCGTAGCGCTCGCAGATGGCGGCGAGATTCACCATCTTCCCGGGGTCGGCCTTGGTCCACGGATTGGAGCCGACGGCGACCTTGGTGCGGAAGCTCGATTTCGACAACCCGATGGAGTAGGTGGCCTCAGGGAAGAGGTAATAGGGGATGAACTTGTTGAAGCCCTCCAGCGGATGGTCAGTGATGTCGAAGAAGATGGTGCCGTTGCGCTCTTCAGCGCGGCTGCGAATGAGTTCGAGCGATTGCCGATGGCGTTCGAGAAGCGGCGGAAGGAGCGCCGCGACGAACGGCTGCTCGAGGACTTCACTCAGCGACTGCTCGGTGAGCAGAGGGATGAGCCGCGGAATGAACGCGGGGTCCTGCGCGGATTCGATGATGAGGGTGAGCTTCATGGCCGGCGCGGCCATTTCAACCGCGGCCTGTGGGCTCTCATACTTTGCGCCGTCGACGATGTCGGCCCAGTGGATGAGATCTTTTACCGGCTCGGTGTTGAAACCGAACTTTGTCGACGCAATGTGGGCCAGAAAGCTGGTGCACGAGGTATACGTGGGGTCGAAGAACTTGTGCGAGGCGCAATCGGGATCGCGCTGGCAGGCGAGAAAGTGCTCGTGATCCTCGCTGGTGAGGAAGGCCGAAAGGTGATGGTCGAACCACCATGTGATGCGCGGCGAAGCGGAGTATTTAAAATCGACGATCGCGTTTTGGTCGCCGGTGAACTCGGTCTCGTCAAAGAGAGCCCCGGCGCGGTGTACGAGGCCGTGGTACTCATAGCTTGCGCCCTGCGCGATGCACTCACCGTGGAACCGCGTAAACAGCGATGCTGAGCAAGCTCCGTCAAAGCATTTGTCGTGATAAAAGACGCGAACCCGCAAGACCCTTACTCCCTTTGGCCGGAGAAAAAGCTGAGATACCGGAACTGTTTAGCATCAAGGGCGCGGCCGGTTGTGTCAAGGTCCCACGTTTCATGAAACCGGGCCGCACCGGGTGCAGTGCGTCACTGGCGGGTCAGTCGCCCATCATTTACCCTGATACTTTCTCGATACTTTTCTGGCAATGACGACGGACGCCGCCCACGCTCGATATCCGCTCACGCAGGGCGTAAACCCGTGGCTGGTGGTTTGCTCCGTCATGCTGCCCACGTTCATGGAGGTGCTTGACACCGCCATTGCGTCGGTGGCGCTGCCCTACATTGCCGGCTCGGTCTCAGCCTCGAACTCCGAAGCCACATGGGTGCTGACCAGTTACCTGGTGGCGAACGCGGTCATTCTGCCCGCGTCGAACTGGTTCGCGCGGCGGTTCGGGCGCAAGCGGTTCCTGCTCACTTGCGTCACCATCTTCACCATCGCCTCGTTTTTTTGCGGCGCGGCGCCGTCGCTGGCCGTGCTTCTGCTGGCGCGCGTCATGCAGGGAGCCGGCGGCGGAGCTTTGCAGCCGCTCTCGCAGTCGATCCTGCTGGAGAGCTTTCCGCCCGCTGAACGATCGAAGTCGATGGCCGCATATGGCCTGGGCATTGTGGTGGCGCCCGTTCTCGGCCCTACGCTGGGCGGTTGGCTGACCGACACCTTCAGTTGGCGCTACGCCTTCTACATCAACATTCCCGTGGGCATCCTTGCAATCATCATGGTCAGCCGCTTTGTCCACGACCCGCCGTACATCAAGAATGCCAAGGTGGGCCCGTTCGACAATATCGGGTTCGGGTTGCTCTGCGTGTGGGCGGGCTGCCTGCAGATTGTTCTCGACCGCGGCCAGGAGGACGACTGGTTTGGCGCGCTGTGGGTGCGCTGGGCAGTCGGGGCGCTGGTGGTTGCGCTCATCCTCTGGATCTGGCGCTCGTGGGTCAACCCCAAGGGACTGGTGGACCTGCATGTGCTTAAGGACCGCAACTTCAGGACCGGGTGCTTCCTGGTAGCCATGCTGGGCATGTGCATTTACATCACGATTGCGATTCTGCCGCTCTACTACCAGGAAATCCTGGGCTACACGGCGTTTACCGCGGGCTTGGTGGTGGGGCCGCGCGGCATTGGATCATTTGTCGGCTCGCCGATCATCGGATTCCTCGGCTCGCGCATCGACAACCGCAAGCTGCTGAGTGCGGGTTTCCTGGGCTTCGCGGTCTGCTCATTCATCTTCGGCACGGTCAACCTCAATATCGGCCCGTTTACGCTGCTTGTGCCCATCATGCTGACCGGCTTCGCACTGAGCTTTGTCTTTGTCCCCATGTCGACCATGATGATGGCCACAATCCCGAACAAGAATATGGGCGCGGCCACCGGCCTGGGCAACATGTTGCGCAATATCGGGGGTTCGATCGGCATTGCCATGGCCACCACGGCGTTGATCCGCCGCGAGGATCTGCACCAGACCTACCTGAGCGCTCAGCTCACGCCCTCAACTGCTGCGCTGCAGCAGAACTCGCGGGCCATCGCCATGTATCTGGGCCACCACATCGGCCCGCGCGCCGCGCAGCCCGGCAGCTACGGCCTGATTTACGGATTAATGCAGCAGCAGGCCGCGCAGCTTGCCTACATCGACGTCTTCCGCTGGACGGCGGTCTTGGCTGTGTTCTGCGCTTGCGCTGCGTGGCTCTTCAAGAAGCCGCCCAAGAATGTGAAGGCCCCGCCGGGAGCGCACTGAAAGGCATAATCGCCGCCGCGGATGGCGACTGCGCGGGCGATAGGAGCAGGGGATGTTACGCCCGTTGATTGGCCCAGGCCAACGCCGCGTCACCCCTCATGGGCCGGGCGAAGAAGTATCCCTGGGCAAGATCGCAACCCTGGCGCTTGATGTAATCGAGAGCCTCGCTGGTTTCTACGCCTTCGGCCGTGACCTGCAGGCCGAGGCTGTGACCAAGCTCGATAACGGACCGAATCACCGAGCGCGACTCTTCGGATCGCTCTGCCTGGATCACGAAGGACTTGTCGATCTTGATCTCTGAGAACGGCAGACGCACAAGCTTAACCATCGAGGAGAATCCCGTACCGAAGTCGTCGATGGACAGGCGAAAGCCTTGCAGCCGGAAGCGCGTCATGAGGTCCAGTGTCAGGGTTGGATCCACCATTGCGCTGCTCTCTGTCAACTCCAGCACAATGCGGTCCTGAGTGATGGAGTATTGCCGGCATAAGGCGGAGAGCTTATCCGTCAATAGAATATCCACCAGGCACTTGGCGGAGAGGTTCAACGACAACTTCAGGTTCGACTGCGAAAAATGCTTTGAGAACCATGCCAGGCTCCGATCGAAAATCTGCGAGGTCAGGTAATCGATCAGCTCGGATTGTTCGGCGACCGGAATAAAATCGTCCGGCATAACAACCCCTAAGTGTGGGCGGTTCCATCGAGCCAACGCTTCAAACCCCTCCAGTGCACCGCTCTTGCAATTGATTTTTGGCTGATAGGCTACCTCAAACTCAGCGCGATCGAGCGCATGCTGGATATCCGATGCAGTTATTTCAAGTTTTTCCCTGATCGCGGTTTGTTCTTCAACCGCTGCCGGAGGCTGGCTGGCGTTTCCTTCGCCGATCAGCGATCGCAGAGCCTCCCTGGAAATGGGCTTGGAAACGACTCCCAGAATGCGCAAGTCGTGCTCTTTTGCCGATCGCTGAGCCGCATCCAGCACCCTGGCGTCAGTTCCGCTGGCGATGACGATCTCTGCCCGGCACTTGCGCGCGGCAAGCAGCAGCATTATTGCAACGCCGTCAATATCCGGCATCACCAGGTCGGTAATGATAATGTCTGGGGTCGTAGAGGTGAATCTCTCGAAGAACTCCTCCGGCTTCGTCGCAAACTCCGCTGCAAAGCCGAGGCTCTCTGCAAGCCATTGGATGGTCTGGCCGACTGCCGCGTCGTCGTCCAGAATGAGAATGCGCCGATTTGCCATGGTCTTCTCTTTCCTCAAGGCGTGGGCGGGCGTTGCGATAAAACTCCGCATATTTGCCTTAACAATTGCTGCCGGGTATAGGGCTTGTTGAGCATGCTTGAATCCCTTTCGAGCATACCGTGACGCAGCAGCGCGTTTTCGGCGTATCCGGAGCAATATAGAACCTTGATTCTGGGGTTAAGTTTGCATGCCTCCTGGGCAAGTTCACGGCCGTTCAACTGGCCCGGCATCACCACGTCTGTAAAGAGCAGATCGATATCGCCGTGCTCGGCCACAGCCCTCAGGGCCTCGGTGCTGGTGGCTGCTTCGAGCACCCGGTATCCGAGTGCCTGCAACTGGAACTTTGCGAGCTCCCGCACCGAGTCGTTGTCTTCAACCAGCAAAATGAGTTCAGAGCCCGGATGATCGGCTGTTTCCGCTTGTTCCTGATCGGCCTTCACGCCTTTTTGTTCGGCTTTGGGGAGATACAGCTTCACCGATGTGCCATGCCCCAGTTCCGAATAGATCTTTATGTGGCCAAATGACTGCTTGACAAAGCCGTACACCATACTTAGCCCCAGGCCTGTGCCTTTTCCAAATTCCTTGGTTGTAAAGAATGGTTCGAAAACGCGGCCCATGTTCTCAGGACTAATGCCGCTGCCGTTATCAGAAACCGCAACCATGATGTAGCGTCCGGGTATGACCTCGGGGTTCCGGCTGGCATATTCGGGGTCGAGCACTTTGTCATTCGTCTCGATGGTCAGCTTTCCGCCGTTCGGCATAGCATCCCGGGCATTCACGCAAAGGTTCAGCAGCGCGCTTTCAAGCTGTGTTGGGTCGACGATGGCTTCGCAATCCTGCCCGCTTTGGATTACTTCCAGTTCAATGTCCGCGCTTAAGGTGCGGCGAAGGAAGCCCTGCATATCCATGAGCAAATCGTAGACGTTCACCGGCCTCGGCTCCAGCCTCTGGCGGCGCGCAAAGGCAAGCATGCGATGCGTCAATTCCGCGCCCCGCCGAGCCGCATCGCGGACCATGTTCGCCATCTTGCTCAAATGCGGTTCGTTCTTGACTCCCTCGCCAATAGCTTCAGAACAACCCATGATCACGGTCAGAAGATTGTTAAAGTCATGGGCGATGCCCCCGGTCAACTGGCCGATAGCCTCCATCTTCTGCGCCTGGCGGAATTGTTCTTCAAGGTGAAGCCGCTGCGTAATGTCGCGGAAGGTCCAGATTCTGCCGTAATAACGCTGTGCTTTATCCTTGACCGGTGCCGAATATCGATCGAGGATTGTGCCGTTCAGCAACTCAATCTGATCTTGGCTGACTTCTTCAGGATGAGAGTTCAGATAATTGACTTTGTCGTCAAATCGATCGGGGTTCCTAACGATCGTTCTCACAAATTGCCGCTGCTGAACATCGTCCGGGTCTTCGGAAATATCCCTGGGGATATTCATTAAGTCATTGAGCCGCTGGTTTTGAAGGATCTTCCTTCCCTGGCTATCGACGACTAATACGCCATCCAGGGCGGAGTCTACCTGGGCTTCGAAGAAGGCGGTTCTCCAGCGCAATTCCTCTTCCGACTTCAGCCGCTCCTGTTCGCGCCGGTTGACCTCAAGCGCAAACGAGATGTCCATCGCCATTTCGTCGAGCAACTTGAGCTCATCGGCCCCAAAGAAGTTCGGCTCACTTGCATAAAGATTGAAGACTCCAACGATTTGACCGTTGACTTTCAGCGGGAAAGCCGCCAGCGACCGGTAGCGGAGCCGTATCGCATACTCTCTCCAGGGCCGGTAAAACTCGTGCTCAATGTCGTTGCAGACGGAGTGTTCGCCTGAGTGAAAGCTGCGCGCCGCCGGCCCGGTGGCAGAGGCCAGGTTCCCCAGATCAATCCTTACCTGGTCGAGATAGCCATCCACCGCTCCGTCAAAAGCAACCGGCTCCAGAAGGTGCGTTGCGGGGTTCACCATCCCCACCCACGCCATCCGGAAGTCCCCCTTCCGGATGGCGATGCGGCAGGCATCCTGCAGCATTGTGTGAGAGTCTTTCTCGCGCACAATGGTCTGGTTGATATCACTCAATACTGAAAGCACGCGGTTGAGTTGCCGGACGGTATGCTCGGCCTTTTGCCTTTCCTTTTCACGCTGGCTGACCTCCAGCGCGAAGCCGATATCCATCGCCATCTCATCGAGCAGCTTAAGCTCATCGGCTCCAAAAAAGCCCGGCTTGTCGGCGTAGAGGTTGAAAACACCCGCAACCTGGCCATCGACTTTGAGCGGAAAGCCCGCCGACGAGCGAAAGCCTCTACGCAATGCATCGTCTCGAAAGGACTCGTAAGCAGGATCGTGCTCAATGTCGTTGCAGATTGCGTGATCTCCTGAACGCGCGCATCGCGCTGCCGGTCCGGTCGCGTGAGCCGCGCTCTGCAGGTCGATCGTAAGATGATCGAAATAACCATCGACCGCCCCGCTCGATGCGACTGGTCGCAGGATTTGCGCGGCGGGGGCGATCATGCCGATCCAGGCCATTCGGAATCCGCCCTTGTCCACGGCGATGCGGCAGGCAGACTCCAACACGTTCTGGACGTTCTTTTCACGCACAATGGTCTGGTTGATGTCGCTTAATATGGCGTAGACACGGTTCAGTTGCGCAATGTGCCTCTCGGCCTGCTTGCTTTCGGTAATGTCGTGCAAAACCCCGATCAGGTTGGTGCACACGCCCTGCCCTGTGAATACGGGGCTTACGGATACATCCGCATGCTTCTCTCCGGTTGGATAGACTGAGGTCTCCTGCCAGGAAACAGTCTTTCCTTCCCGCGCCGCTTCCTTGTACTTTTCAAGAACAAAACTGCTGGCAGGCTCGGGAATGACCTCAGTCGTCAACTTCCCCACCACCTGCTCCATCTTTAGCCCCGTTGCGCTCAGAAATGCCGGGTTGACCGAGATAAAACGGAAGGAGTTGCCGGGTTCTACGGCCAGATAAAACACCACGTCATGCATGTATTGATACATCAGGGAAAGTTCGCGCTCGCGCTCGAGCAGCTTCCGTTCGGCAACCCGGTGTTCTGTAACGTCGCGCGCCACAACCACCGCTCCGATGATCGAGCCCTCGCTGTCCCGCAACGGGCTGAAACTGTAGCTCCCAACCCAGGATTCCCCAGTATCCTTGCGGAGGAGGTTGTATTCGACATTTGTCGCCGTCTCGCCGCGCAGTGCTCTTGAAGCGGACCAGTTCGTCACCGGAACCGGGGTTCCGTCGGGCAGGGAAACTCCAAAGAGCCTCGCATAATCGGCAAGATCCCTTGAGCACTCGGCTCTGCTGGCGTACCTGTGAAATTTCACAAATGCGTCGTTGAAATCCACGACGTGGTCGTTCTTGTCTGAGATGAATACCGCATCTGCCATGCTGGCCAAAGCCACAACCAGCTTTTCTTTGCTTACCCACAGGTCCTGCGCTAATTTGTACTCTGCTATTGACCGCTGGCTACGCCGGTAATGCTCGGCCAGCAGACTCACGAGGATGCCCATAGCCAAAAAGATAGCCAGAGAGACGACATCCGAGCCGCTGGAAACAGCAAAATGCCCGACGGGAGGCAAGAAAAAATAGTCCGCCCCGAGCGCGGCCAGGAGCGTGGCCAGCAGACCGGGCCTCAGGCCTGCCAGAATGGCGACCAGCAGGACTGGCGGATACAGAAGGATGAATGTAGGCAGTTGGTGGCTGAGAACCCGATTCAGCGTGTCCTGAAGCAGCAGCCCTGCCCCAACAGCAACGAACGCGAGCGCGTAGCGGGCGAAGGGCCGATCAAGCGCAAATCTGAGGGAGTCCTGCATACGGCCCGCATGAGAGTTGATTCGCTCTCAGCCTTTCAGGGCACAAGGCGCCATGTAAATCAAAAAACCTGTGGAAAACTATACGCCTTACTCGGGGGGTTGGAAAGAACGAAGGTTAGGAAACGCGTGAATCGTAAAACACTCGGCAACTCAAGGGGATCCGTGCCTCACCCCATCAGCGGCGCAAACCTCTTCTGCTTCTCGTCGTACTCTTCGATGCGGCCCGAAAGGATGTCGTAGTACCAGCCCTGGACGGTGAGCCGGCCCTCGGCCTCGGCGCGGCGCACCGAAGGCTGCGCGTGCAGATTCATCAGTTGGGCCACCACATTGCCGCGGATGAGCGAGGCCAGTTCGACATGAGTCCCGTCGAGCGGATTCAGTGGCTGGCGGTGGTTAAAGGCCGCCTCGACGTGCTCCAGCCAGCGCTTCGCCTTGGGCAGTTTTTCGAGTTCTTTGCGGTTGAGCGCGGCCTTCATGGCGCCGCAGTCGGAGTGGCCGCAGAGGATGGCATGCCTCACCCTGAGTACTTCAACCGCGTACTCGATGGTGGCCGTGCAGCCGTCCACGTCCTGTGCCGTCACCGGCACCACGTTACCGGCGTTGCGTGCGATGAACAGGTCGCCGGGGCCGGCGCCCAGAATCAGATCGGGAACAATGCGCGAATCGGAGCAGGTAATGAACAGGTACTCGGGATGCTGTGAATCGGCCAACAGCTTGAATTGATCCTTTCGCGCAGGAAATACCTCTGCCAGAAACCTTTTGTGCCCCTCGATCAGCTTGTCCATTTTTGACCTTTCGCGCCCTTCCGGCTTCGAAGGCAGCTTTCAGCCAGCCTACCGCACCCGGCGCCGGTCTGTTACCCCGTGGCCGGTCTGTTATTTTGATCGAGGCTGCAAAGTGCGGCTTGATTTCAGGTTCCGGAGGGGCGCGGCAATGGGTCGCAGGCTCAGTAATCGCTCGAGGTTAGTTGTACGTTTGAGTTTTCTGTTTGGATACTTGCTTGTCGCATGGAGCGCGAGGGCGCAAACCGTCGATACCATCGACGCCGATCTGCGCGCCAAGATCGACCGCATCGCCGATCAGGTATTGCAACAAACCGGCGTGCCCTCGGCCTCGGTTGCAGTGGTGCAGCACGGCAAGCTGGTATACACGCACGCTTACGGTCTGGCGCGGCTCGATCCGCCGAAAAAGGCCACGCCCGATATGCGGTACTCCATCGGGTCCATCTCAAAGCAGTTCACGGCGACGGCGATTCTGCTGTTGCAGGAGGAAGGCAAGCTCTCGATTGACGATCCGGTAGGCAAGTATATTCCCGGCCTTACACGCGGCAACGATGTGACCATCCGCCAGATTCTTTCGCATACCTCGGGCTACCAGGACTTCTGGCCAGAGGATTACGTGATGACGCCGATGCTACACGCTGAAACCGCGCAGCAGATCATTGACACCTGGGGCAAGAAGCCACTCGACTTTGAGCCGGGCACTCAGTGGCAGTACTCGAACACGAACTTTGTGATCGCGGGGCGGATTGTCGAGTTGGTCAGCGGCGAATCGCTGTGGCAGTTCCTGGGCGAGCATGTATTTCATCCGCTCGAGATGAAGTCGGTGTGGAACTCGGACGAGCACAAACTCACCGACGTGGACGCGACGGCGTACTATCGCCATGCGCTGGGGCCGCTGCGCGTTGCGCCCAAAGAGGGAGTGGGCTGGATGTACGCAGCCGGCGAACTAGCCATGACCGCGCACGACCTGGCGCTGTGGGATGAGTCACTCATCGCGGGTGCGGTTCTGAAGCCTGAAAGCTACAAGCAAATGTTTACCGAGGTGAAGACGAAAGACGGCAAGGGAACGCATTACGGTCTCGGCGTTGGCGTGGGCGACCGCGAGGGCCATCTCGCCATTGAACACAGCGGCGAAGTCTCGGGCTTTGTCTCAGACAACCTGGTTTTTCCTGATCTGGGTGCGGCGGTTGCCGTGCTGACGAACCAGGACGCGGTCGGCGCGGCGAGTGCCATTGCGAATCTTGAAGCTGTGCTCGTGGCCGACATCCCGCGCAGCGCCCCGGTACAACAGGCGCTCGACATTTTTCGCGGATTGCAGAAAGGCATGATCGACCGCAGTTTGCTGGCGCCCAATCTGAACGACTATTTCACGCCCGAAGCGATCAAGGATTATCAGACGAGCCTTGCGCCGCTGGGCGAGCCGCTGAATATCGCACAGACTGCAGATGAACTCCGCGGGGGCATGACCTTTCGTTCGTTCACGATTGCTTATCCCGGCAAGCGGCTGCGGCTGACCACCTACACCTATCCCGACGGCAAGCTGGAACAATACCTCATCGCGCCGGCGCAGTAGGCGCGCGCCCTATCGGGGGTCAATCTTGCGCGCGCCGCTCACCGTCAGCAGATCCGCAAACGGGCCTGCCACGCGGCCGCCCCCAGCTGCGTTATTGACCGGATTGCCAAAGAAATCGGTATCGATCTCTTTGTACGGCGGCAGGGCCTTCACGTCGCCCTTTACGCTTATTGTCAGCTCCAGCGCGTCGGGGTCGAGCGTGGCCGCGATGCTGGCCATGGCACCGTTCATGTCCCAGTTGTGCTGTTCGCGCCACGAGCGCAGGTCGTCCCACTCCTGCGGCTCGGGGAATTTTACCCGCAGGTATGGTTGCGCGAAGAACATCATCATCGGGCCGGCGCCGCCGACACCGTACACGTTACCGTCGGCATCGTTCTTGTCGTTGTTGAACTCGATGGCCGAGCGGCCCATGCCGAAGAAGACGTTGTCGTGCACCATCAGGTTGTGCACGTTGTTGGTGTGGCCAGCGATGGGTCGCGGCCCGTTGATGCCCGAGACGGTATCGACGCAAACCTCCTTGCAATCGAGGAAGAGGTTATAGGCGATGATCACGTTGTTGGTGTCGCGGATGAGGATGCCGCCGGTGAGGTCAGAGAAGATGTTGTTGTCGATCTGGTTCAGCGCCTCGCTGCCCTCAATGTGTATCGCGTGGGGATTCACATTTCCGGGAATATCGGCAAAGACGTTGCCGGTGATTCGCACGTTGGCGTTGCCGATGTCGAGCCACAGGCCGTTGGCGTGGCGGATGTGCCGCACCACATTGTTGCGGAAGAGCAGATTGCGGGCGGTGTGCATCTTGGTGCCACCCGACTCCGACATCATCGCCGCGTCCTGCCAGCCGATCCACTCAAACAGGTTCTTTTCGACCAGCGCGTTCTGCGGGCCGCCCGTTCCGCCCAGCCCTTCGATTCCGCAGTAGCGGAAAGTATTGCTGCGAACCACGTCGAAGCCCACCGCTTGCGGCGGCATGGAAGCTCCCCAGTCCTCATTGCCAATGTCCAGCCCCACGCTGTTGGCCCACTCAAAGGTGTCGTCTTCAAAGATGAAGTGGTTGCCGCGATTCACTGAGACCATTCCCCGCTGCGGCACCGGGAAGCCGTTCCCTGCATGCTGAAACGTGATGCCCTTGACGCGGATGTACGACTGGTAGCGCTGGGCCGGCGAAAAAATCTGTTCCTGCGTGGTGATCTCGATGGTGTGCTTCGACGGGTCGTCGTCGTTGGCCAGGCGGATGTGAAGGGTCATGCCGTTGGGCTCGACCCAAACCCTTCCTGCTTCAGGCTGGAATTCCTTGAAGAGCGGCGACCAGTGCTGATTGGTGAAAAAGTTCAACGACCGTTGCGAGACCGCGCCAAGGTCATTCGCACCCTCTACCGGCTCCAGCGGATGACCGTCTACAAACACCAGTCCACGCCGCCGGAAGTAGGTCAACATGTTGTCTTCGGAGTAGCGAAGCCAGTATTTGGTGCCGAGTACGTTGTCGACTTCGAACGGGTTGTAGCCATCGGGAAAGAGATCGGGCGTGAGCTTCAGCTCCCACGCCTTCACTGGCTGGTGCGTCGCAGGGTCGAAGCCGAAGTTCCAGCCCGAACTGGGTTGCCAGGCCGTGACCACGCGCGAGCCCTTTACCACCACTTTCGCGCCCGGCGCTGCTTCGTAGCTGATCATCGAGTCCGGTCCCGTGCCGCCTCGCGCCGGCTGGATGAACTCGCGGTATATGCCCTCGGCAATCACCACGCGCTCGCCCGGCTTAAGAATCTGCGCCGCGTGGTTGATGGTGCGGAAGGGATGGTCCTTGGTACCCGGGCCATTGTCGTCGGCGTTTTTGGCCTGCACGTCAACGTAGTAGGTCTTGGCGAAGTGCAGCGGCTTCTCCCACGCGGGGAACTCGGTGCCGTCAGGCAGCCGCGAACTCGATGCCCAACCCGCCAGGGCCCCAAGGCTTATCAAAATTGCGCAAATCAGTATCCTGTTCAAGACTTCCTCCCCGGTGCCTGTGATCTTCCGCAGCCTATCAGAGGCTTGGAATATTTCTGCGCGGCAATCGTAAATCGGTTTTCTCTTGTTGTCGAATTGGCCGTCCAACGGCCAGGAGTCGTTGTGAGCGCGGAAGCGTTCCGGCCGGCTGCTCGAAGCGCGTCTGCCCCACCGCAGGCGATCCGATACACTTGAATTGGAACCATGTTTGACAACTTAACCGACAAATTACAGCGGGTATTCAAGAACCTGCGCGGCCAGGGCACACTGACCGAGGAAAATATCGCAGAGGCTCTCGGCGAGATCCGCGTGGCGCTGCTCGAGGCCGACGTGAACCTCGGCGTCGTGAAGGACCTGATTGAGCACATTCGCGCCAAGGCCGTGGGCGCCGAGGTGCTCACTGCGCTTTCGCCCTCTGAACAGGTCATCAAGATCGTGCGCGACGAGCTGATCGAGATTCTGGGCCGCGACACGGCGCGCTTCAGGTTCGCCTCGCAGCCGCCGACCGTGATCCTGATGGCGGGCCTGCAGGGCTCGGGCAAAACCACCACCAGCGGCAAGCTGGCCGCGTGGCTCAAGAAGGGAGGCCACCGGCCCATGCTGGTCTCGGTCGACGTGTATCGCCCCGCCGCGCGCGAGCAGCTCAAGGTAGTCGCCAAGTCGATCGAAGCAAGGCTCTACGAGGGCAACCTGAAGGGCGAGGCGCCAGGCTCGGCGCTTGTTGAGCGGCTTGCCAAGGAGGCGCGGCGCGAGGCTGTCATCATGGGCTGCGACACGCTCATCGTCGACACCGCAGGCCGCTTGCACGTTGACGAAGAGCTGATGGGCGAGATGGAGCGGCTCAAAAAGCTGCTCAATCCGCAGGAGATTCTGTTTATCGCCGACTCCATGACCGGCCAGGACGCCGTGAACTCTGCCGAGGATTTTCACAAGCGCCTCGGCCTCACCGGCGTGGTGCTGACAAAGATGGACGGCGACGCCCGCGGTGGCGCGGCGCTCTCCATCCGCCATGTGACCGGGCAGCCCATTAAGTTCATCGGCGTGGGCGAAAAGCCCGACGCTTTCGAGCCCTTCCACCCCGATCGAATCGTTGGCCGCATCCTGGGCATGGGCGACATGCTTTCGCTTATTGAAAAGGCCGAAGAAAAGCTCGACCGCAAGAAGAGCGAGGAGATTGCCAAGAAGGCGCTGCTGGGCGACGGCTTCTCGCTCGAGGACTTCCGCGAGCAGTTGCGCCAGATTATGAAGCTGGGCTCGATGGAATCGATTCTGAAGATGATGCCCAGCGTGGGCCCGTTCGCCGGCCTCAAGCAGGCGCGCGAGAACATCGACGAGAAGCAGTTTACGCGGCTCGAGGCCATCATCAACTCCATGACGCCCAGAGAGCGGCGCAACCACGAGATCATTTCGGGCTCTCGGCGCAAGCGCATCGCGGCCGGCTCGGGGACCAGCGTGCAGGAAGTGAACCAGTTGCTGCGCCAGTACGCGCAGATGGCCAAGATGTTCAAGCAGATGGGCCGCGGCGGCATGGCCAAGCAAATGCTGCGCGGGGGGATGAGCGGGATGGGGCAGCGGCAGAAGTTTGGGCGGTAAAACTCACTCCCCCCGCCTCTGTCAAGCGGCCGTAGCGCAGTGAAGGGAGTCGAGGGATCTGCGGTTGCTTTTAATCAGAGCTTTCGCGAAAGAACCTATGACCGCCCTCCAGGACCAGCTCGACGAGATCACTGCCAGCACGCGGCGGCTCGTTCAGCCTGAGCGGCTGGCCGTGGGCGAGCGGGCCGTCCGAGAGCTATTCGACACCGGTATCGAAGAAAACATCCTGCCAGTCGGCGCGCAGGCCCCCGAGTTTACGCTCAAGGACTCCTCGGGCCAGCCCGTCCGCTCGGCAGATCTGCTCGCCCTCGGTCCGCTGGTCGTCAAATTCTTTCGCGGGCGCTGGTGCCCCTACTGCGTCACCGAGCTCGAGGCCTGGCGCGAACTGCACGAGCGGTTGCGCGAGGGCGGGGCGCTGCTGGCGGCCGTGAGCCCGCAGACCGTACGCCAGAGCGACTTCATGGTTGGCCAGCATGGGCTCCCGTTCCCGGTTCTGAGCGACCCCGGCTGCACGCTGGCCGGGAAATTCGGCCTCGTCTATACGGTCCCCGAGTTCTACCGCGACTACTTCCGCTCGATCCTGGTCAACATCCCCTTTGTGAACGGCGACGAGAGCTGGCGGATGATCCTGCCGGCCACCTACGTGATCAGCCGCGAGGGGCGCGTCGTCTACGCCGAGGCCCACGCCGACTTCCGCGTCCGCCCCGAGCCGGAGGAGGCGCTGGCAGCGGCCTGCACTCTAAGAGGCGGTGACTCATAACTGAGCCCGGGTTTACCCCTCCTATCGCCGACTAACGTGTTGAGAACAAAACCCTTCCCGGTGAGCGCTCCCGAAGCGGTGCGCGGTCTTTTTCTGGGCGGATTGTTGCATCTTCTTTAGGGCAAATACATCAAAGAAGTTGACAGTAAATGACTCAATCTGAGATTCTGTCCTCGCAGAATCTCTTCACCAAAGGCGGAAACTATGGCTAAGATTATCGGAATCGACTTGGGCACGACCAACTCTTGCGTCGCCGTTCTTGAAGGCGGCGAACCCAAGGTCATTGCAAATGAAGAGGGTGCGCGCACTACGCCCTCGATTGTCGCCTTCACCAAGAGCGGCGAGCGGCTGGTTGGTCAGGTGGCCAAGCGGCAGGCCATCACCAACCCTGAGAACACCATCTTCTCAATCAAGCGGTTCATGGGCCGGCGCTACAACGAAGTAAACACCGAGATGAAGATGGTGCCCTACAAGGTTGTGGAGCAAGGCGACCATGTGGCTGTGATCGCGCAGGGCAGGGAGTACGCCCCGCCAGAGATTTCGGCCATGATTCTGCAAAAGCTGAAGAAGAGCGCCGAGGCCTACCTGGGCGAGAGCGTGACCGAGGCCGTGATCACGGTGCCGGCCTACTTTAACGACGCGCAGCGCCAGGCCACCAAGGATGCAGGCAGGATTGCCGGCCTTGACGTGAAGCGCATTGTGAACGAGCCGACGGCGGCCGCACTGGCCTACGGGCTCGACAAGAAGAAGGACGAGACCATCGCTGTGTACGATTTTGGCGGCGGCACATTCGACATTTCCATCCTGGAAGTGGGCGAAGGTGTCATCGAAGTAAAGTCGACCAACGGCGATACCCACCTGGGCGGCGACAACCTCGACCAGCGCATCGTGGACTGGCTGATTGCCGAGTTCAAGCAGGAGCACGGCCTCGACCTGACCTCGAAGGGCAACGAAATGGCCCTGCAGCGGCTGAAGGACGCTGCGGAAAAGGCCAAGATCGAGCTCTCGACGACGCTCGAAACCGAGATCAACCTGCCCTTCATCACGGCAGACGCATCCGGTCCCAAGCACCTGGTGCGCAAGCTGACCCGCTCCAAGCTGGAGCAGCTTGTCGAAGATCTGCTTGAAAAATCGCTCGAGCCCTGCCGCAAGGCGCTGGACGATGCCGGAGTTACCACCAGGCAAATTGACGAGGTGGTTTTGGTAGGCGGCCAGACGCGCATGCCGAAGATACAGGAGTTGGTAAAGAATATGTTCGGCCGGGAACCGCATCGCGGCGTGAACCCCGATGAGGTGGTGGCCGTGGGCGCGGCGGTGCAGGCCGGCGTGCTGTCGGGCGACGTGAAAGATCTGCTCCTGCTCGACGTGACCCCGCTGACTCTGTCGATTGAGACGCTGGGCGGCGTGGCTACTGCGATGATTCCGCGCAACACCACGATCCCGACCAAGAAGAGCGAGACCTTCTCGACGGCGGCCGACAACCAGACCGAGGTTGAGGTGCATGTGTTGCAGGGTGAACGGCCCATGGCAGCGCAGAACCGCACCCTGGGCAAATTCAAGCTGGGCGGCATTATGCCGGCTCCACGCGGAATTCCGCAGATCGAGGTCACCTTTGACATCGACGCCAACGGCATTCTGAACGTGACGGCCAAGGACCATGCCACCGGCAAGGACACGCGCATCACCATCACTTCAAGCTCGGGTTTGAGCAAGGAAGAGGTGGAACGGATGGCCAAGGACGCCGATGCGCACGCGGCCGAGGACAAGGAGCAGCGGGAGCAGATCGAAGCCCGCAACTCGCTCGACTCGCTGGTCTACAACATCGAGAAGATGCTGAAGGATGCCGGCGAGAAGGTTGCCGCCGCCGACAAGACCGACGTGGAGGCTCGGCTGGCCGAAGCCAAGAAGGCGCTCGAAGGCACGGGCAATACTCGCGAACTCAAGGCGGCTCACGAAAACCTGACCTCGGCGAGCCACAAGCTGGCCGAGATCATGTACAAGGCGCAAGCCGAGGCGCAGGGAGAAAGCGCTGCTCCGCACGCGCCCGAGCAGGCCAAGCAGCAGAAGAAGGACGAGGGCGTGATCGACGCCGAGTATGTGGACGTTGACGAGAAAAAGAAGTGAAGCGGCGCTAGCCGAGTTAGCGGGGTTAGCGGAGCTGGCCCTTGCCGAGCCGAGCAACAGCAAGTCAGGGAGTCGGCGAGTCAGCGGGGTGGGCGACTGAAGGTCGCCCATTCCTAACTTATGACTCCGCCTGTGCATTGTCATCCGAGCGAGTCGCCGCGGCGACGAGTCGAAGGAGATGCAGTTCATACGCTGATCGAAGAGCGAAGATAGCAACCCATGCCCACGGCGACCAAAGACTATTACGCGACGCTAGGCGTCAAGAAGACGGCCACGCAGGAGGAGATCCGCAAGGCCTTCAGGAAAGCTGCGCGCAAGTACCATCCCGATGTGAATCCCGGCGACAAAAGGGCCGAGGAGAAGTTCAAGGAGATCTCAGAGGCCAACGACGTACTGAGCGATGAGAAGAAGCGCACGATCTACGACCAGGTGGGCTTCTACTCCGACCAGATCGATCCGGCGCAGGCCGAGGCCTACGCGCGCCAGCAGCGAGCGGGCGGGGGCGTGCCGGTGGATTTTGGCGGATTCGACTTTTCGGGGTTCAGAGACGGAGCGCAAGCCGGCAGCGGAGCCTCGGCTTGGGGCAGCTTCAAAGACATATTCTCGGGGATCTTTTCCGGAGCGCACCAGCCGCAACATCCGCGCGGGCCGCAACCCGGCACCGACCTCGAATACCAGGCCACGGTCGATTTCTGGACCGCGATCCGCGGCGGTCAGGTGCGCCTCGAGGTCCATCGGCAGGAGGTTTGCCCCACCTGCCACGGACAGGCATCGACAGGCATGCCCATCACCTGCCCGGAGTGCAACGGCACCGGCCAGGTGACGCAGATGGGCGGGCAGATGAAGTTCAATCTCCAGTGCCCGCGCTGCGGAGGCTCAGGAAAGATCACGAACGATTGCCCCACATGCCACGGCGAGGGCGTGGTGGATCGCGCCGAGACGGTCGAGTTCCGCATCAAGCCGGGCACGCGCGACGGCCAGCGCATCAGGCTGCAGGGCAAGGGCAATGCAGGGTTGAACGGCGGACCGGCGGGAGATCTATTTCTGATCGTCCGCACCGGCGAAAATCCGGTCTTCAGCCGCGCAGGCGACGATATTCACATCAAGGTGCCGGTAACGGTTGCCGAGGCCTCGCTGGGCGCTAAGGTGGATGTGCCAACCATCGACGGCCGCGCGCAGTTGAAGATACCGCCCGGGACGCAGAGCGGGCAAAAGCTGCGCATGCGCGGGCGCGGGGTTGAGAATGCACAGAATACTGACCAGCGCGGCGACCAGATTGTGACCGTGGATGTAGTGGTTCCGCATCTCAACGACGAGCGCAGCCGCGAGATCATGCGCGAGCTGGCAAAACTGAATCCGAGCGATCCGAGAGAGGCGCTGTTCGAAAAAGGCAGGGACTAGGGAGCAGGGAGCAGGTGATCGTCATGGGTAAGTCGATGAGGATCAGCGCATTTCAAGTTTCGATCCTTGTTTTGCTGCTCTACTCTCGACCGGTTTGTTCTCTTGCGCAGCCTTCTGCGCCGAAAGCGGGTACGCGCATTCCCTGGGCATGCCGTTTCACTGCTCTTGACGATGATAAGGCAGAAAGAAACGATCCTGAGGAGGAACAGAACTACTCTCGGAGCTTCAATGAGTTCTATCGCTTGTGGTGCACTCCGGCATTAAGCACTCCAGAATCGCGGGAAAGCGCAGCAAACGTAATGGCTGAGCGTTGGAAGAATCTCTGGTATCGGGACGATCCGTTCAACGCGGCGTTCCATGAGACCGGCAGCTCGGATCTGCTGATCATGATCGCAATAACGCGCACCATACCACAGCCGCTCGTCGTTGATCAGAAATTCATGCACGACTGGTTGGATGACTGCAAAGATCGATGCTTTATGATCTACGGCGACGATGATCCGGGCGCAAACAAAGAGAAGCTGCAGATGCATCGGTTGAGAGATTATGTGCTGAACCACCTCAAAATGGGCCCTGCAACAAAACCAGTTCTTGAAATGCTCAAGAATGCGAAACTGAATTAGGTGTTGCCATGGCCGCAAGACGAAAATCAAAAGGCGCGTACATGATCTCGGCGGTGGCCGAGATGTACGAGATTCATCCGCAGACCCTGCGCCTGTACGAGCGCGAGGGACTGCTCAAGCCATCGCGCACCGAGGGCAACACGCGCCTCTACACCGACGAAGACCTGGAGCGGCTGGAGTTCATCCTGAACCTGGCGCGCGACCTGGGCGTGAACATCGCCGGCATCGCAATCGTTTTGCAGATGCGCGAGCGCATGGAAGAGATGAACCGGCAGATGCAGAGCTTTGTGGAGTACGTTCGCACCGAAATGGTGACCCGCATGCAACAGGCTTCGCAGGGCACAACCGGCGCCATCGTCCCCATCCGGCGGCCGGTGGTAATGAGGCCTGTCGCCCCTAAGAAGCGGTAGCCGCAGGACGGTTAGACTAATGGATAATTCCGGGGATGACGAGAAGCCGCCGATTGCAGATTGGGTGCACTTGCCGCCTTCAGCAACTGAGTTAAGCCTTTGGGAAATACTGCATGATGGTCTGCTGACGCACGCAACGCTCGACAGGCTCGACAGATCGCTTCAACTGGAATTCGATATCCGACACATCCGCGAATTTCACCATTTGCCTGAAGGGACACGCTTCCTTTTAAAGCTTTCTCGCGTCCAGTCCATTCGAGCCATTTACGAAGTCACTTGGCCGGGAGAGTTCTCGCTCCCAGACGGAGCTTCTCGCGAACATGCCAGCGAACTCATTCGTGAATACCACGATAAGTCGATCGAAGAAGCGGTGCCCTGGGCAGTTTTTTCGGAAAGACTCGATCGGGAGCCGGGTGGTGCGGAGGTATTTGAAGCCTCACTTGTCGAAGCTGCCGGTCGCTCTGTTGCCCTGCGTATGTTCCTTCACGTGAACGACGATTTCTATCCAGAACTTACCGTGCGCGCCCAAGAACTCAAGATCTCCCTTAGCACTCACGAAACCCTTACCCTCGCTCATTTCTTACACTTTGGTGAATCATATTGGGATGACTTCGCTGAAAGAGGCCGGATGCGCCGAGCGGCCGCCGAGGCCTCCGAGCAAGCGACCTGAGCTTATCCGTTATTCTGAATCCATCATCGGTCACACAGCTTCATCGCTTCTTCATTCCCCATCGCTAACATCACGCAAACAAGAACAAGGCTCGCTGAATCAGGGCTCTTTCTCCTGTCTCCGTTGAATCTCCAAAAAGATTGCACGAGGAGGATTCCATGCCATACACCAACGCGGTCATCGACATCTCGCATTTCCAGGCCGGCGTTAACTTGGCCAACGCGCAGCAGGCCGGCATTCTCGGCGTGATTCACAAAGCAACCCAGGGAAGCACCTTTGCCGATCCCACTTACCAGAACCATCTCGCGACGGCTCAAGGGCTGGGACTGCTGTGGGGCGCCTACCACTTCGGCAACGGCGACGACGGCGTGGCCCAGGCCGACTTTTTTCTGCAGACAGTGCAACCGGGACCGGGCACGATCCTGGTGCTCGACTTCGAGTCGAATCCGGCCAGCTCAACCATGTCGCTGCAGGAAGCCCGCGACTTTGTCACGCATATTCAATCGGTGACCGGCATCTGGCCGGGCCTTTACGGCGGCTCGTATCTGAAGGAGCAGCTGGGCAGCTCGCCGGACCCGATCCTGCAGAACTGCTGGTTCTGGCTCGCGCAATATGGACCGACCGCCGTATTGCCGCCGGGATGGGCGAACTGGACTCTGTGGCAATACACTGATGGGCACGCGGTGCCTGACCCCAACCCGATTGCGGGAGTGACGCCGTGCGACCGCGACTATTATTGCGACACGCCGGCCACGCTGCAGGCCAAATGGGCCACGGGGTCGCTGGCGTAGCGTGGAGGGCTGCGCGGGCCCCGGCATTCGCTCCCGGGCTCCGATTTGCGCTGCCTGAGGGAAAGTCAATAACAGACTCTAGTGTCCTGAGTCAGTAGTTCGTTGAAGAATTAAGCGGTGAAAATGCAGGTCCTTCGACTCCGTTTGTCGCAAAGGACGCGACAAACTCCGCTCAGGATGACCGCGTATTTGTTGAATTAATTAACGACTCGGGACCCTAGGTGATGGTTACGACGCGGCCTTCGCGGTCGCGCATGCGGACCTTGCCATCCTCGGCGAGTTCGAAGCGGCCGTCGCGCCAGGTAATTTTGCGCTTGATGTAGCTGGTCACCCACACGGCGAAGCCCAGCAGGTCGCGAACCGCATAGAGCATGGGCCACCGCAGGCACTCGCGGTCGCGCACAACGCCCCAGCCGATGGCCACCGACTCGACGACGCGGTTTACCAGCGACCATCCGAGCACTGCCGCGCCTGCCCACGGGTGACCGAGCAGTCCGCCGGCCATAAGCGCCAGCAGCCCGTAAGGCACGGCAAAGACCAGGCCGGTGCCGAGATGCCCCAGTGGCCGCGACCTCCGCGTTCCGGCCGCCCAGCGCACCTGGCGCTGCCACATCCGCTTGAAGCTCATGGGCGGCACCACGTGCGAAATGATGTGCCGCGAAATGGCCACATTATAGCCCTTGGCGGCGATAAAGTTGCCAATGACGAAATCGTTCGAGAAGTACTCGCCGGTGGCGCGAAATCCGCCAATAGCCTCCAGCGCGTCACGCCGCACCACGATGGTGGGGCCCAGGCCGAATTTCATCCCCTCCATCCAATTCGCAGTCACCACGCCCGCGGTCATCTCCACGCTCATGCCAATGGCGTCCATCTGCGACCAGAAGCCACCGGTGTTCAAGCCGCGGTAAACGCAGGTGGACATGCCGGTGTTGGGTTCGAGCAGCGGAGGCACCACCTGGCGCAAGTAGTCGCGCTCCACAATCACATCGCTGTCGCTGGTGACCAGAATCCGGCCGCTGGCCTTTTTTGCCATGCACGCATACGAATAGGCGGGAGGATTGGGCCAGGGCGGTTCGCCGTTGATCACAAACGCGACCCGCCGCTCCGGATGCCGGGCCGCCACTGAGCGCGCAACTGTCAGCGCGGCATCCGCTTCAGAATCCACTGCCATCAGAATCTCGAAATCGGGGTAATCCTGGTTGAAGAAGCTCTCGAGGTTCTCTGTGAGTTGCGGCTCCAGCCCGTGCAGGGGCTTAAGCACTGAGACGAAGGGCAGTTGCGCCTCATCCAGGCTGGCCTCAAATGCCTTCTGCTCGCGGGCGATGGCGTGGAACCGGCGGGCGCCAATCAGCGCCAGGACCAGAAAGATAGTAGAAGAGACTGTTCCGGCGGCGGCCACGATGGCAACGAGAATCCCAAGCAGGTGCATACGATCTAGCCTTCCGCTTCGCCCGCGTGCTGCTCTACGATATAGCGCGAGGCAGCCAACAGGTTGTCAAAGGTAAAGTCGGGCGCGGCCGCGTAGCGTCTGTCTCTGCCGGCCATGCCGGTGCGCAGCAAGATCGATCGCACGCCGCAATTGTGCGCCGTCTGGATGTCGCCGGTACGGTCGCCGATCATCCAGCTCCGTCCCAGGTCGAGATTGAGTTCGCGCTCTGCCTGGCGCACCATGCCCACATTCGGTTTACGGCACTCGCATTCAAATTTCAACTCGGCGCGCTCCCCTTGGTAGCCCTTGTCGGGGTGATGGGGGCACACGTAGATGCCGTCGACAAATGCGCCCTCCCGGCTGAGAACGATCTCCATCTGGTCGTGGACGCGATTTACATCGGCCGCGGTACATTCGCCGCGCGAGATGACCGGCTGGTTGGTGACCACCACGATACGATACCCGGCGTCGCGCAGATTGCGGATTGCCTGGCCCGCGCCGGGAATCAGCTTGAAGAGCTCGGGCCGGGCCAGGTAGGGAATCTCTTCGTTGATGGTGCCATCGCGGTCAAGAAAGACGGCGGGCTGCCTCACGTCGAGGCTTGAGGCGGCCACCTTGCCGCTCTGCAGGTCGCGCTCCACGCGGTCCAGCCGCTCCGGGGTCCCCGCATCCTTGATGTACTCCGGGCTGCGATAGCCGTTCAGATGGATGCCCCGTGCGAGCATTTGCGGGAAGACATGCTTGGCAAAGTCCAGCGGCGCGATCGGCACTTCAAAGCCGGCCAGCGAGGAGCGCTTCATCACGTAGAGTGCGGCGTTCACGCGATTAGGCAGCACCGCGCCCTCGGAATGCGGGTAGGCGTGGATGGCGATCACGCGGCCCTGCTCATCGGTCTCCACCAGGTCGGAATCCCAGGGGTGGTCGTTGGGATGCAGCAACAATGTGGCGTGGGCGCGACTGGCCGTGTGCGCGGCGCAAAACCGGCGCAGGTCCACGTTGACCATGGTGTCGCCGTAGAGAACCAAGAACTCGCCGGGCAGTCGATCGAGCGCAGCAATCACCGCGCCCGCGGTGCCCAGAGGAGCCACTTCGTCGATGCAGGTCAGTTCCAGTCCCCAACGGGAGCCGCTTCCGCAAAAGGCGCGAATGGCTTCCGCCCCCAAACCGCAGAGCAACGTGGCTCGACGGATGCCATGGCGCGCAAGCAGCTCGAGCTGGAACTCCAGCAGCGGCTTGCCGCAGATGGGCACCAGCGATTTGGGCAGACCGTTGGTGCGGGCCGCCAAACGCGTTCCCTTGCCCCCGGCCAGGATGACTGCTTCCAATTTTCCGCCTTTCAAAGCCCGGAAACGGGCATCTCTTTGCCGTTGCCCTGCTCGGCGTCGAGCGTGGTGGGATTGTAGAACACAATCTTGCTGCCTTCATTTTCAAAACGGAAGGGAATCTGGCGTAATTGGCTGAGCGCCTGCCGCACTACGGCTTGCCGCTCCTGCTGCACGTAGAGCAGCAGAAAGCCTCCGCCGCCGGCTCCCAGGATTTTGCCGCCACTGGCCCCGGCCGCCCGCGCCGCCTCATACCAGCCGTCAATCTCAGGGCTGGTGATGCCGCCGGTCAAGCTGCGCTTCAGCATCCAGCTTTCGTGCAGAATCTCGCCCACGCCATCGGGATTGCCGTTCTCCAGTTCATGCCGCACGGCATATGCGTGTTTCACAATCCCGCGCATCTTCTCGATCGCGGTCCGCTCCTGCGCGAGCACACGCGTCTGCTCCTTCAGAATGTCGCCGGAACTGCGCACGATCCCGGTATAGAACATCAGCAGGTTTTGCTGCAGCCGCTCCAGAGTCTGAGTGCGGCAGATCAGAGGCTCCACCTTCACCGTTCCGTTGGGGTGAAAGTGGTACATCCGCAAGTCGCCGAAGGCTGCGGCAAACTGGTCCTGCTTGCCGATCGGATCGCCGCACAGGCCGATTTCCACGTGGCAGGCCTGTTCGGCAAGCTGTTGCGGCGAGGCGTGGCGGCCGTGGAAGGCATACAGGCCGTTCAGTAACCCCACCGTGAACGAACTGGAGGAGCCAAGGCCGCTTCCTCGCGAAGGAATATCGGCATGGCTGGTGATCTCGATGCCCCGCTGCGGCCCCAGCAGCTTCAGGCAATGGCGAACGATGGGGTGTTGAATATCGTCGACTTGGTCGACCAGTTCAACGCGCGAGTAGCTGACGCGGATGCGATGATCGAACTTCTGCTGCAGAGTCAGGTAGACATATTTATCGATGGTCACGCTGACCACTGCTCCGCCGTTTTCGCGGTAGTAGCTCTCAATATCGCTGCCGCCTCCGGCAAAACTCAGGCGGCACGGTGTCTTGCTGATGATCATGGGCGCCTAATCCACCGCCGCTGCCATTGAAAGCCTGTCGGCAGCACGCTTGATTTCCACGACCGCGTGGATGAGAGCCGTATGCGCCACTTCCACGATGCCGTATTGAGCCACTTCAACGTGAAAGTTCACTTCGCCCATTCTGCGCAGAGGGTTGCCGGAACTGAATCCGCTCAGCGTGATCGTCCGGCAGCCTCGCTCCGCTCCGGCCTCAACCGCGTTGAGAATGCTCTTTGACGTCCCTGAACTGGAGATAGCGAACAATACGTCGCCGCGGAGCGCGTGGAACCGGATCTGCTGCGCGAATACCTCGTCGTAGCCGAAGTCGTTGCCCAGGCAGGTGAGCGCCGCCGCGTCGTTGAAGCAAACAGCCGGCAAACCCGCGTTCTTGCTGAAGTCGATGGCCATGTGACTCGCGATCGCTGCCGAACCGCCATTGCCGATGAACATCTGCTTGTTCCCGGCCACGGCTGCTGCTTCCGCGATGCCCAGGGTTCTTTCGAAGGCCTCGTCCCGGCTCAGTGTCTCATCGCGCGAGCCGGTGCAATGTACCGTATCCAACGCTTCCTGGAGGTCTCTGAAATACCTCTCAACATGCTCGTTCAATCAACCCTCCATGCACCGCTTCCGGACGTACGCCGCTCGCCTATGGCGGAACCAGGCCGAAGGGCACCGAAACCCCGCTGTTCAAGTCCGTGCGGCTATCATGGGAGCGGCGATCCGGCACGGGACTTTACCGGACATGGTATCTCCGGTTCTGCTCTAGTGTATCAATTTGCGGCCAATCTGAGCCCAGAACTCACTCTTCCGGGTATCCTGAGACTTGTCCATGGGTTACGCGTTGCTGTTCCTGGCCGTCTTCGGCCTCATCACGTCCACAGTCTTTGCTGGCATGGTGCTGGTGGCCGCGGCGGGTTATCTGCGCGAGCGCCGTTTGCTGGCCTCGATGCCGGCGCAGGGCGAGTTTGCGCCTCCGCTGACCGTGCTCAAGCCCCTGCACGGCGCCGAACCCGATCTCGAGGCGCATCTGGCCACTTTTTTTGAGCAGGACTATCCGGAGTTCGAGATTCTGTTCTGCGCGCGCTCGGTCGACGATGCCGGGCTGGCTGCTGCGCGCCGGGTTGCCGCGCGCTACCCGCACGTTCCGGCAAAGTTTCTATCCGCAGGCGGCCAGCCGCCTTACATCAATGCTAAAGCCGCATCGATGGAGCGGATGTTGGCTGAAGCCGCGTACGACATACTCGTTATCAGCGACAGCGACGTGCGCGTGACTCCCGATTACCTGCGCGCCGTGGCCATGCCTTTTATGCAGGAGCGCGTGGGCGGCATGTGCTGCCCCTACCGCGGCGTGGCCTGCCAGGGAGGGCTGTGGGCGCGCCTTGAAGCAGTGGGCATGAGCGTGGAGATGACCTCAGGCGTGCTGGTGGCGCGCATGATGGAGGGCATGCAGTTTGCGCTTGGACCGACGATGGCGTTTCGGCGCGAAACGATCAGGAAGATGGGCGGTTTTAAAGTCACCGCCGACTATTGCGCTGACGATTTCGTGCTTGGCAACGAAACTTACAAGCTGGGCGAAACTGTGGTGCTGAGCCATCATGCCATCGATCACATGGTGCTGAACTCGCACTTCCTCGATTCAATGCAGCATCAGATCCGGTGGATGAAGTCGACGTGCTTTTCGCGGCCGAAGGGGCACTTCGGCACGGTGCTCACCTTCAGCATGCCGTTTGGAATTCTGGGGTGGGCTGCTGCGGCAGGTATGGGCCATCCGTGGTGGGGAATGACACTATTTGCCTGGGGCGTTGCTACGCGCTTAGTGCTTTCCATCGTGGTGGGGCGCAAAGTGGTGCGCGACCCAAGCTGGTCCTCACTGATCTTGCTTTACCCCGTCCGCGATCTGATGGGATTCTGCTTCTGGTTGGCGAGCTACGCCGGCCGCACCATCCTGTGGCGCGGGCAGGTTTACGAACTTTTGCCCGGCGGCAAGATGCGCGCGGCGAAGTAGCCGGATATTCGAACCTGGGGCCTGTTAACACTATTAGGACGGCAGCGACGGGAGCGGATTTTTCCGAGTGCGCGAAGCGAGGAGTGGCAAATGTCGAGACATTTTAGCGACGAGCGACAAAGCAATCGGGAAAATCCGCCCCGTCCCTTCGGGTTGCGGCGAGAATCGGGCCATACTTTGTTGTCGGCCTTGGCTGGGGACCTGCCACAGCCGGCGGCCTCCGCCTCGTCTGGCCCGATTTTCGCGCGCAACGCTGTGCGCCCTAATAGTGTTAACAGGCCCTAGGGCGCAGGGCGCCGCAATCGCTGGTCGGGGAGACTTGCAAATGAAAAGAGACCGGCTTGACGGCCTGCAAATCGTGCTCCTGGGCGGCGTGCTGGCCTTTCTCATGAGCGCCATCATTGCGCGCGTGAACCCTTACGGAATGTCGGACTTCAGGCAGTTCTACTATGTCTCGCGATGCCTGATACAGCACCACGACCCTTACCAGGAGAGCCAGTTATGGGCTGTTTACACGGCTCAAGTCAAGACCGTGCCCAGCGATCCAAAGGTTTTGAAGTGGCTGCATGAGATTCTGCTATGTCCCAACATGCCCACCACGCTCCTGCTGATGGCGCCGCTGGAGATGCGGACGGGAAGGGTGGGCCACGCGCCCACCCGCCCAGTAACGCTCGACATTATTCAACCCCCAATAGGAACCTGTGGGGATTGAACCTCGCTGAGACAGTGCCGCAGGTAGACCAGCAGATAGAAAACGCCCACGACTAATAGAATCATTGGAGTGGGAAAGACCCAAATTACCGTCAGTAGCCGTCCCCCCATCGCCGTCGTAGAAAAACCCAATTTGTCGAAAAGGACAAGCAGAATTATCCAGGGGAGGTCGGCGGTCACAACAAGCCCGGCAACAGTTACCCAAAGCGCGAGCCGTCCCGTGAGGCCACCTTCAGCCCACAACATGGCGCAGGCGGGGATCGTAGTCAATAAGAGCTTCGCATCGTGTGTCCGATGGTAGGCAGGGAGCATGGCGAGAGCCGCGATTGCCGCCAGCGCCAGCAACCCTCCCTTTAGTGAAAAGCGGAAGCGCAAGGTAAGGGCCGCCCACACGGCGAATGGCACTGCAAATATAAGGTAGCTGAATGGATTGTAGATGCGCGGGTTGTTCCAGAAAAAGCTGATGACTGTTTGCAGGTTAATCATCATTCCGAAGGCATGGTTTCCGACGGAAGCGAGAGCAGGATCGGAGACGCTGTTGGGAGCAGAAAAGGCCAGTACGTTGGTTCGCCATTCCTCCATCCAGTGCGGCGCCACGTGCCAGACCCACAGAATTCCTGGCAAACTCAGGCACAGCATAGTGACGAGAGCTTGCAGCGCGCGTTTGCGGTAAATTCCGCCTGCCAATAAGAAATAGAGCCAGACCAGAGACGCATCTTGTGGCTTAAGCGCGAGGCTAATGGCAAGGCACAATATGCCGGCTGCGATCAGCCGTTCCCGGAGAAAGCACCAGACCGCCACCACACACAGACTTATAGCAATCCCAGCGGCGTTGCAAAAGATCATTAGTATCTCGCTGTTCGCAAGCAGTAAGCCGATCAGGGCTCCTGAAAGCTCAGGCGCGAAGATCGCACCCATATCCCACATCAGAAGCGATGCCAGGATGAGGCCTCCAACGGTGAAGGTCATCCACAGAATATGAGCAGGCCCCCACGGCAGAATGGCAAATGGTACCGTGAAAAGGAAGGCAGTCGGCAAATAGATATACCGCGCAATATGGCGGATATTCGCCGCGTCGAATGTGCTCTCTCCTTCTTCAGCCCGCGATATGCGCAGCACGTCGCTTTCTTTGTACGGGTCACAATATTGAACGAGGCACCGCGCAGGGTAGTAAAGCACCTTGAAGTCCACCATTGATCCAGCGTTGGCGTTTTCCGCAATGGCGCCCAGAAAAAGAAATACGATGCTCCCCAGCAATAATAGATACAGGCCATTGAGCCGCGCCGTAGTCATCTTCAGCCCTCCTTTGTTATCTCTCGCTGGAACGGTTTCAGGCGCCGTCGACTAAAGTCAATAATCACACACGCGGGCGGGCAGTCAGGACCGTAGGCCAGTTCACGCAACAAGGGGCATTGTTTTGAATCGTCCCCGGAGGCAGGGGTTCTCCCGCATGTCGAAAGCGCGCCGCGATGGTATGCGCTGCTGCTGACCCTCGCCGGAATTGTTGTCACCGGCGACCTGTTGTGGATCGTCATCTTCCAGACCACGGGCTACTCGCCCGCATCGCTGGGCATCGCCGTTTTTTTCGCGCCGATTGTGCTTGCGGTTCTGGGTACGTTTTATCTGTGGATCTATCTCAAGCGTCCGCCCGATCCCTTTGCCGTATAAACTTCCGCAATCCTTCCTTTGACTCTTACCATGACGGCGTATTCTGTTCACGAAGAATCAGCTTCCTCATCTGACCAGTCTACGCAACCGGGAGCATCGTTTTGAATCGCCCCTGGAGGCAGGAGTTCTCCCGCATGTCGAAAGCGCGCCGCGATGGTTTGCAAATCCTCATGTTGGGGGCCCTGGTCTTCCTCTCTCTCGGCTTGGTTCTCGAGCGATCCAATCCCCACGCAATGGAGGACTTTGGTGTCGTCTATTTTCCCGCGCGCACCTTGCTTCATCACGCGGATCCATACAACCAGGCCGATGTTCTGCGCGAATACGAGGCGGAAGGCGGAGACAGTTTGTGGAAATCTCCGCTCGATCAGGGAATCATCACCCATTATCAATACCCGCCGCCTTCGTTTTGCATCACTGCGCCATTTGCGCTCATGCCTTGGAACGTTGCGCAGTTCCTATGGGCTGGGCTCGCAGCCGGTGGAATGATTCTGGCAGCATTTCTTTTGTGGAGTCTATGCGCGGATTATGCGCCGGTTACCGCCGGAGTACTGATCGGCTTCCTGCTGGCCAACAGCCAGGTCTTGCTGGTGCTTGGCAATGCGGCGGGCCCTGCTGTGAGCCTTTGCATCATTGCGGTGTGGAGTTTCCTGCGCGGAAAGTATCCTCTGCTTGGAGTCCTCTGTCTTGCCGGCAGTCTCATGCTGAAGCCGCATGACTCAGTTCTCGTCTGGCTCTTCTTTCTGCTGGCGGGAAGCGTGTACCGAAAGCGGGCACTGCAGGTTCTCGGCCTCATCGCGGTCTCCGCGGCGCCCATAGTTTTGTATTTATTCCGACTTTCGTCGAGCTGGATGCGGGAACTCCGCTTCAATATCGCTGGACTGTCCGTTCACGGCGGCCCTGCGGACCCCGGGCCTGCCTCGGCGGTGAGTCACGGCCTGGGGATGATGGTGAACTTGCAGGCGGCGATCAGCACGTTCTGGGACGACCCCCGGGTGTATAACCCGGTTGCCTACTTGGTTTGTGGATTGTTACTGGCGGCCCTGGCCGTACTCGTGCTCCGCTCCAGAATCTCGACGCAGAGCGCGTGGCTGGCGATCGCCTCGGTCTCGGCTCTGTCGTTGCTTCCCATCTATCACCATCTTTACGACGCAAAGTTGATTCTGCTTTCAGTGCCGGCCTGCGTCATGCTTCAGGCGCAGGGCAAGCGCCTCGGCCGTCTCGCGCCATGGGTGACGGGGATCGCGTTTGTATTTACGGGCGACCTCGCGTGGTCTTTTCTGATCGGCTTTATCGGCGCTCTGGGAGGGACCGCTACCTGGCTTGGCGGCAAGTTTATCTATGCCGCACAGACCGTCCCTGCGCCATTTGCAATCCTTCTTCTGGGTGTCTTCTATCTCTACGCTTTTGCCCGTCAGGTGCGCGAAGAACGCATGGCGCAATGAAACCGATTCGGCTGAAGTGGGGTGAAGGTTCGCTTATGGTCCTTCGCGTGGGAACTGAACGCTATTTTCCGCAAGAAAGAGCCAATACCCGGAAGCTGCAACTGCCTTGCAGTTACCAGCTTCAGAGCGCACACTTCAACCCATCGCGAAGAACCGATCTCTGACCCCTGATCCCTGGCCTTACGGCAGCGGCCGGTCGGTCCATAGAGCCTTGTCGGCGATTGAGCCGGCAGGATAGAGTTTCCCGGCCAGAATCTTTTCCACCTTGGTCTGGTTCACATCCTCGGCAAAGATCCACTTGCGATCGCCCGTGCCCCATATCTTTGCCAACTCGTAGTCGGTCAGAAAAATGTCAGGCGCATCGGGATAGCACGAACCCCACAGCAGCGTGGTGCCTTCGCTGTTCTGTCCGCAGCGCGGAATCACGATCAGAGCCGGTCTATGATTGAAGAAACGGTCGGTGTAGAAGATGACCGAAGATCCGGTGGCCTGTTCGCCGTAGATGATGAAAGTGTCGTTGGGCGTGCCCTTTGCCACAATAATGTCGGCAAGCTGCTTTGAGCTGAGCATGGGCTCAAAACGCGCAAACGCAATATGCGCAGCTATGAAGAATACGGTCATGGTGAGGGCCACACTGATGGTGGCGGCCATGTGTTTGCGTTTGAGCCTGAGCGCCAGGCCGATCAACGGCCCGAAAAGCAGCGCCAGGCCGGCAAGAACGGCCGGCAAACGCAGCGCGGCAAACGACGGTCCCGTCAGGTCGAAGAGGTGCGACATCGAGAGCGTGTAGTCGCCCACCCCGCGATGCGCCAGCAGGGTGCCGATGTCGGCCACGAAAGGCAGGTTGCGCGACTCCCATAATCCCCAGCCCAGCGCGGCGGCAGAAAGCACGCCGATGAACGCGAAGGCCGCGTGCGCGCCGGTGAGCCATTTGGTCGAGAGTTTAGGAATCTCCTCGTCGACGCCGCGCCGTTCCTCAATTCCGGCTATCACGGCGGCCGTAAGAATCAACAGCGGCGGCCACACCGGGAAGGTGTAGTACTCCTGATTGGTCGAGAGGGAGAAGAAGAGTAGCGTCCACGCCGTAAACAGGCTGAGCAGCCAGATGGTGCGCACGCGGAACTTGAGGCGCAAAACGTAGGTGGCCACATCTTCGCGCAGCGCATTGTCGAGGTAGAAGTCGACGGTCTGGCCGGCATCGTGGCGCAGGTGCTGGAGCCAACTGCGGCGGGTCTTCCAGGCGATCGCGAAAACTGCGGGCAGGAAGAGGCTCCAGGGGAAGAGCCAAACAAGATGGCCGAGCCAGTACAAAGAGGCGGGCATCTTGTTGTAATCGTGCGGATAGCGCTGACCGAAGAAGCGCAGGAAGTGCTCGTTGACAAAGTAGAAGTAGAAAAACCCGTGCACATTGCCGATGGTGGGATGATTGCCGATGGGATGGCCCTGATCAGGATTGCGCAGCCCGCATAGAATGTGCCACGGCGCGGCGATGGCCAGAAAGAGCAGGAATCCCGTGACCGGCTTGAGCGAACGCCAGCGGCGCCACTGGCCGGTGAGCGCGAGGTAGGGAATCGCGGCCCCGGCAAAGAACACCGGAGCAATCAGTCCCTTGGTGAGCAGCGCCAGCGCCACGCAGGCCCAGGCCCAGTACATCAGGTTGGGGCGGCCGGTCTCGAGACTGTCAATCATGGCATAAAGCGCGGCCAGCAGAAAAAAGGCGAGGATCGATTCGGGAATGATAAATCGCGTGAACAGGAACGGTCCCACCGAAGTGAGGACCCCCAGCCCCGCATAGAGACCGGCCCGCGGACCCCACGCACGGCAGCCCCACAGCCATGAGATCCACGCGAGCGCAAGCATGGCGATCGCGTTGGGCAGGTGCGTGGTGAACGAATCTTCAACTCCCGTTACGCGATAGATGCCGGCGATGATCCAGTAAGGCAGCGGCGGTTTTTCAATGTAGCGAATGCCGTCGGCTCTGGGAGAGATCCAGTCGCCGGTGTGCGCAATGTACTGCGCGGCCTCGGCGTGCGAGGCGTCAACATCGTCAAGCAACGGAGGAGTAAACAGCGACGCAAAGTAAACCGCAAGAAAGATGACGGGAAAAAGCACCCAGACAGCGCGGGCCGAGGGCTTTTGCTGCGGGCGATCGTAAGTGTTTGTGCCGTTCATTGCCGTTCCTGTAGACATCACATCAAGGATATCAGCCGCGTAGATGGCGCGTTTCAGCAGATGAGCGCGCTGCAACGCACTTTTTACGCGGGAACGCGGTCCGGCGAACGAGCGTAACGAGTTTATGGTATAGAGATGCGATACCGGAAGCTCATTCCATGGCTCGCGGCGCTGGTGATTGTGTGGGTCGCGCTTGCGTCGGATTTGGGAGTGGTGCTGACCGAGCGATCGCTGTACACGGCGCGCCGGCCGGTTACTGTCGAAGATGTTCGAGCGGCGCACGCAATTGCCGATCGCAACCACGCCGCAATGACCGACGTTCAAATCGCCGCCGAAGACGGCTCGACCCTGCGTGCATGGAGTTTTGTGCCGCGCGCCGGCAATGGCGATGTGGTGATTGTGCAGCACGGACAGGGCGACAGCCGCGCGGGCATGCTGGGCTACGCCGATATGCTGATGCGCCATGGATACGACGTGCTCTTGCCGGACTCGCGCGCGGCAGGCACGAGCGGCGGCGCGATCATTACATTTGGCGTCATCGAAGCCGGCGATTTCAACCTCTGGTACAACTGGCTGCAAGCGAGCGAGGCCCCGCGCTGCATCTTCGCCATCGGCAACTCCATGGGCGCGGCAATCGTGCTGGAGGCCTCGGCGCGCCAGCCGGGTTATTGCGCGGTGGTGGCTGAGAGCGGCTTCTCGAGCTTTCGCGAAACGGCCTACCTCAGGATGGGCCAGACTTTCGGAAAGGGGCCGTGGCTTGGCCACACCTTTCTGTTTCCCACCGTCGAAGCGGGTCTGATCTACGCGCGATTCAAATACGGAGTCGATTTGAGTGATTCATCTCCGGTGAGGGCCGTGAAAAACACGCACGTTCCCATCCTGCTGATTCATGGGCTGGCCGACGACAACTTGCCGCCAGTGAATTCTGAGCGGATCAAAGCCGCGGACCCCGGCGCGCAACTTTGGGAGCCGACCGGCGCAGGCCACTGCGGAGCCATCTCGACCGCGCCCGAGGAGTACGAACGGCGCGTGGTTGGCTGGTTTGAGAGCCATGATCGCGCCAGCGCCCGGACAAGCGCGCACTAGAACTGCGCGCGCATGCCGAGTCGCTACGCTTGCCAGCCCCATCGTGTATCTTGGCGAAGGGTCATCTCTTTCATAACGGAGCGCATCGCACGCCACTATGCCCACCTTTGCCGCCGTCGATATCGGTTCCAATTCATGCAGGCTCAAGATCGCGCGCGTCGTAACCCACCAGTTGAAGACGCTGGCCGAGGATCGCGAAGTAACGCGGCTGGGCGCGAGCGTCTTCGAATCGGGGCTGGTATCGCCCGAGGCCATGGCGGCAACTCTGCGCGCGCTCAAGCGTTTTCAGCGCGCCGTACAGGCGCATGGGGTTGACCAGATCCGCGTGGTGGCGACCTCGGCCATGCGCGACGCCCGCAACGCCGCCGCTTTCCAGGCGTGGGTGAAGGCTGAGACGGGATGGAACCTTGAAGTCATCTCGGGACTGGAAGAGGGCCGGCTGATTCACCTAGGAGTGATGAGCAACGAGCCGGGCACAAGCGGCCGGGTGCTGCTGGTCGATCTCGGCGGCGGCAGCTGCGAGATCACGCTCTCAGAGCGCAAGCGGATTGTGGAGACCATGAGCCTGCCGCTGGGCGCAGTGCGGCTTACCGAGCAGTTCCTGAGCGCGGACCCTCCGCCGGTAGACGGGCTGGCGCGCATGCGCCAGTTGATTTCGCGCGACCTGCGCCGGGCGCACCGCAAAATCGCGCCGGGGCGCGTACCCGTGGTGATCGCCACCTCGGGCACGGCGGCTGCGCTCTCCGATGCATGGATGTCGGGCGCCATCGCGGGCAAGGGAACGGGAAAATCCTCAGGCCAGCGCGGCGCCAAGGCAAAATCCGCCGCGCCGGGGGTGGTTCCGGCGGCCGCGGTGCGCAAGCTGGCCGGCAAAGTGGCCGGGATGTCCCTCCCCGAGCGCGAGGCAATCCCCGGCATCGGACCACGCCGCGCCGAGATTATCGTGGCCGGCGCCGAGGTCTACGCCGAGCTGGTTGAGAGCTTCGGTCTGCAGGGGTTCCGTTACTCGCCGCTGGGTTTGCGCGACGGCATCCTGGCGCAGATGCTGGCCGTGCAGGACGCGCGCGCCAAGGCGCATCGCGAGTTCGAGCACGAACGCTGGGAGAGCGTGCTGGCTACGGCGCGGCGTTACGGCGTCGACCCAAAACAGGCCGAACCGGTGCGCGCGCACGCGATGCAGCTCTTCAACGAGCTCAGGCATCTGCACCAGCTGCCGCCCGAGTACGAAAGCCGGCTCGCAGCCGCGGCCATGCTGCGCGATACCGGCAAGTTCATCAACCACCAGGGCCACCACCGGCACACGCAGTACATTATTTCGAGCTCTGAAATCTATGGCTACACGCAGCTGCAGCGCACCATCGTTTCGGCCATTGCGCGCTATCTGGGCAAGAGCCGCCCGCAACCCGGCGACCGCGCGCTGCGCAACATTCCGGCCGAAGAACACCAGAACGTGCACCGCGCCGTTGTGCTGCTGCGGCTGGCCCTCGCGCTCAACCAGGATCGCGCCAGCGATGTGCTGCGCGTTGCAGTGAAGGTCTACCCCAAGCGGGTGTACCTTGAGGTCGAGCCGGGGAGGACGGGAGCTGAGCTTGAGATCTGGTCGCTACGCCGGGAAGCGGATTACTTCCGCGAGGTCTTTGGGCGGGAGCTCTTTGTGACGCTGGCGTAGATGGCGCGGGCCGAGCGCGGATCGAGGAGCCATTGCAGCCGCGGCGGATGGTTGTCCATATCGACGCGGGCAATGGAGCCCTTCCTCATGCGGATGGCCGCCCCGCCGTCGCCGGTGATCATGTGGCCCAGAAACTGAAAGCAGTTCGGATTGTGGCCCACGGCCAGAACGCCGTCGCGGTCGCCGTACTTGGCAAGCAGCGCCAGAAAGTCGCTGTAGGAGGCGTCGGGCCCCAGCGCCGGGCTGACCTCAACCCTGGCGTCGTAGCCCAGTTCGGTTCCCACAAACTGCGCCGTCTGGAGAGCCCGTTTCAGGGGGCTTGAGACAATCACATCGATTTGGACTTTGAGAGCGCTCAACACCCGCGCCATGAGCATGCACTGCTCTTTGCCCTCTTTGACCAGGCCGCGCTTGTTGTCAAGCAGAGGATTCCCGCGGGCGATTCCGGCATTGGCGTGGCGCATCAGGTAGAGGATCATGGCTCGAGAAAAATCGGTATCTCTATGCGGCTTGCTCAGGTCCTGCCATGCGCTGTTTTCTCGATGAAAACAGCGCATGGCTGCATCGGAATTCTCCCACAGCTACGTTGATTCTGCTGCGGGTTCGGCGGGATTTCTGAAGGAGTGCCGAGTCTGCTTCAGGTGGGATTGTAACAGATTTGTAACAATTGCGGCTTTTAGATCCGCCGCCGGCTGATGTGGGTTTGTGTGCGGTGCGGTCTTGCGCTGCGGCATTGAGGAAAATAAGCGTCACTGATTCAGTCTTAAGAGAAATAGTGCGTGACAGGTGTTTGACGTCTGGGCAATGCTGTTGGCGTGGCTCCCTTAGGAGGTTTGCATGCCCTGGGCAAGGCTCGCGGCTATTGTGGTTGGGGCCGGCGTTTTGTCGTCTCTAACGGACTGGTTCTTTGCCGGCGACTGGATTCACAAGCGCTTTACTTATCCCGAGATCTGGCGACAAGGCGCCGAATCCCGGGCCATTGCGCTCACCAGCCCGTTTCCGTTCCTTACCTGCCTAGTTTTTGCGGCGCTTGCCTGGCGGCTAGGCCTTCGCACCGTGCCCAGCGCTGCAAAACTCGCGGCTGCGATCTGGCTGCTCGGTCCTCTGCCGCTTATCCTCACCAACGCAGCGTTCATTAAGATGCACCGCGTTTTTGTCACATGCTATGCGACCGGCTGGCTGGTCAAGTTGATGATTGTAGCAGTGGCAGTGGGACTTTTCCTGCACTAGGGCCTGTTCACCTGGGGTGAACCCCTTGATTGAGACAGCCTGCTGAAGACACAGTTGCCGTTTAATGTGATTGTCTGTTCAAGGCGTTGCTTCTCCTTGAGGATAGTCGATAGCCGGTGAAGCGGAGGCGGGCTCTGCT
>Ga0326727_10002295_pt1 | contig 66352 bp, 55 predicted proteins | sample MB2enrmetagenome_FD_207643 | JGI IMG/M metagenome (GOLD analysis project Ga0326727, IMG submission 207643) | Lab enriched peat soil microbial communities from McLean, Ithaca, NY, United States - MB29MY | ecosystem: Environmental > Terrestrial > Soil > Wetlands > Peat | place: USA: New York...
TTCACGTCGAAGCCGATCTCGCCCGGCACCACCGTGGGCCGTGGCCCGGTCGTCGTCAGGTCGTCGCGGTACAGGTTGATGTCCAGCACGCCCGTATCCACCGGCCGCTTCTCGATGCCGGCGATCAGCTTCCCCAGCCGCTCGGCCAGCGGCACGCCGCGCCGCTTGATGCCGATCAGCCCCAGGTTCGCGCTGCCGTCGTTCTTCTCGACAATCTCGTGCGCCAGCCGGACCAGCGTCCGCTCAATCTCCGACGCCGACATCAGCCGGCCCTTCTCGCGCAGCCTCGACTTCTCTGGCGCGGTCCCTGCAGTCGCTTCCGTAGATTCGCTCATAGTCTGTTTGCGGCGTTCGCTCCGCCGAAAATGATGATAGCAGCCCCCTGCCCCGTTTGCGCCGCAAACCGCCGCATCGCTGGGAATCCTGCCCAGACACCGTGGAAATCCCGCAATTCGCCGCATTGCCGGCTTGTGCGACCGCCGGATCGGAGGACCAAACGCCGGACGGGAGGACTGGACCCGGGCGATTCGAGAGACCCGCGCTCAGGCAGCGGTCTGTTTCTGCGACTTGCCCGGACTGAGGCAACCCCGCTCCGCAAGAAAGGCGGAGCAGAGATGAGATACGTCCTGCTCGACGGACCGCGACGCCTTCTTCAGGTGGGTGGCATACAAGAGGCGGGCCGAGGCAGCCGGATCGCTGTTCGCGCCATTGCTTCGCATCTTCGGTTCGGAAACTGACTGGTCTTCCATATTGCCTCCCCTCGTTGGTTTCAGCGCCAGGGGACCGATCCAGGGAAGAACAGGGCCCCCTCGCGCAATTCAGCTTGCCAGGCCACCTCGCATGCGGAATGCCACGGAAAACGGCTCGTCGATCGACACAAAGTTAGATGCTCGTTCGCCGGAGGGCATCGTGTCTGGCCGCGGCCTCATCATGCGGGAGATGAGCCGCAGATTGGCGTCGGGATGCGGCGGCGGCACGCGACGGATGACACTCCCGCCCCGCACCGAAACGGCGCCCGTCGGGTCCAGATACAACTCGTACTCGCAGGCGCACGCGGGACAGAGCCAGAAGAACTCGGTGTTGGTGGACCGCCGCTCCAGCGCATACAGATCGCCCCCATTGAGCAGCTTGAACTCTTCGCGGCAGCTTGAGTTGACACACTGTTTAACCATAATGGGCCATCCGAAAGTTGGATTAAGAGCAGCAACACCATTCGATCTGCGACAAATTCCGCATCCCGTTGGGGGATCTTTGAACTGGTTTCTTTCCATGACGTCAGCCGGAGACGCAAGGAGACACATTTTGGGATTCCAGAATAGATCGCTCAGGTTGCCTGGGGTTGCCTGGCCCGCGCAAATTATTTTTCAATTAACGGAACCGCCCTCAAACCGCCGGCCCGCGCCGCGTCCGCAGTTGTCCCAGCAGCCCGGCAAACGCCCCACCCAGCGTCGACATCACCACCAGCCCCGCCGACACAAACGCGCAACAAAATAGCGCATACCCCCCGCGAAACTCCGGCGAACTAATAAACTCCATCCACCCGGCCGGCATTGGTGTATTCGGTTGCTGCAAACTCTTCTGCTGGATCGCCTTCTGTAACTGCGCCGCGATCTCAGCCATCTGGGCGTCGAAGCCGCCCATCGCGTGCAGCCCGAAGCGCGCCACCAGTCCCGCCCCGGCCATCGCGACCCCCAACTCCAGCGCCAGGCACACGCCAACCACCACGCCGATGCGCGCCCCCACCCGCACATCCATCCACGCCGCCGGCCTCCGCCTCTGGTAGAACCCCAGCGTTATCAACGACGCGCTCATAATCCACAGAAAACTCACCGGCGACAGCACGTCCACCCGGATCGCCACCACGCTCAGCACCGCGCCCACCCCGGCCACCGCCGCCGCGCACCGCATCGCTGTCTTCCACTCCACCTTCCGCGCACCCGCGGCAGGCAGCGCGCCGGTTGTGTTTACCGCCGCGCCCTCCGCACCTTCCGCCGGCGCCCCGCCCGTCTCCACCGACTGGTTCTCCAGCGCAAGGCTCAGTTGCGGCGCTCCGCACTGCGGACAGAACGGCGACTCCCCGCTCCCCGCCGGCAACTCCCCCCCGCAGCGATGGCAGAACTCAGGCATATCTACGAAGCTACCCCACCCCACCCCCCTCGGCAAGCCGGCGAGGTTGAGTGCAAGCTCGACCCCCTACTGCCGGTCCTGCTCGTCCCCATCGTCCGAAGACGCGTCGCCCGGCAGGTCCAGCGCCACCAGCCCAATCTTCGTCCCTCCGCCCTCTGCGTCGATCTCTACAATGTGCTGGTGCTTCTGCGAGCCAGCCTTCAGTTCCAGCGCGCCCTTCTCCGGCTTGTCGTCCACCGAGTAGTGGTTCCCATTGTTGTTGTCGCAGGTCAGCCCCTCCAGCGTGCGCACCGGCGACCCCACGGCGCGGTTGTCGCGACACGCGATCACGTCGCCAAACCGCCTCAGCCCCGCGCGATAGAACGCCTCCACCTTCTGCGGCGAGTCGCCCGTCCGGTAGCTCACCGCCTTCACCCGCAGTTGGAAGCCGCCGAAGCTCATATTCACGTCCGCCGCGCCGTTGTCCTTGTCCTTCTTCACCAATTGCGCCCCGGGATACGCCGGCAGCCCCAAGCCTTCCGTTGTCACCGCGTCGTTGGTCTTCACCTGCATCCCGCCGAAGGGCGTCGAGATCTTCACGTTGTCGCTGTCTCCGTGCTTGTCCGACTCCACGCGGCATCCCGCCAGCAGTGCTACAGCCAGTCCAGCCGCCGCCACTCCCGCAACCCTCAGTCCCTGCTTCATCCGCATCTTGTGCCTCCGCCCGGTCCCGTTCCGCGTGCAACGTCTTCCACGCAACATGATACGCAACCGCCCTGCCGCAGGTTCCCCGCAGCATTGCCTCTTGCCCAAAGCGAAACGGCCACACGATTGTGCGCGTGGCCGAGAGCGAATGGGAGTGGGCCGCCCGGAGTGTTTACGCCAGAACGCGTTGCCCCAGAGCCAGCGATTCGGGCTTTGCGGCCAGGTAGCAGTCGATCGACGCGGCGGCCTTGCGCCCCTCCGCGATCGCCCACACCACCAGCGACTGGCCGCGCCGCATGTCGCCCGCGGCGAAGACGCCCTCCACCGAGGTCGCGTAGTTCTCGTCCGTGGCCACGTTGCCGCGAGCATCCAGCTTCAGCCCCAACTGCTCGATCATTCCCGAGCGCACCGGCCCCAGGAAGCCCAGGGCCAGCAGCACCAGGTCTGTCTCGATGGTGAACTCCGAGCCTTCAACCGGCGCAAAGGCCGGCGGCGGGCCCACGCGCACCGCGTGCAACTTCTGCACGTGCCCGTGCTTGTCGCCGCTGAAGTTCACGCTGTTGATGCCCCAGTCGCGGATCCCGCCCTCTTCGTGGCTGCTCTCGGTGCGCAACTGCAGCGGCCACATGGGCCACGGAGTCGATGCCGCGCGCTGCTCCGGCGGCTTGGGCATGATCTCGAACTGGTGAACGCTCTTGGCGCGCTGGCGCAGGCTGGTGCCCAGGCAGTCTGCTCCCGTATCGCCGCCGCCCAGGATCACCACCCGCTTGCCCTTCGCGTGGATCTCCTGCGCGGCATCCAGCAGGTCGCCCTCGCAGCGCCGGTTCTGCTGCGGCAGGAACTCCATCGCAAAATGGACGCCCTTCAGCTCGCGGCCCGGAATCGGCAGGTCGCGCGGCCGCTCGCTTCCGCCCGCCAGCAGCACCGCATCGAAGTCGTCCACCAGCGACTCCACGGGAAGGTTCACGCCCACATGCGCGTTGGGCACAAACGTCACGCCCTCCTCGCGCATCTGCTCGATGCGGCGGTCGAGCAAGTGTTTTTCCAGCTTGAAGTTGGGAATCCCATAGCGCATCAGCCCGCCGATGCGGTCGTTCTTCTCATACACCGTCACCGCGTGGCCGGCGCGGCGCAACTGTTGTGCCGCGGCCAATCCCGACGGCCCGCTTCCCACCACCGCAACGCGGCGGCCGGTGTTGTGTTCGGGCGGCTCGGGCAGGATCCATCCCTCGTCCCACGCGCGGTCCACAATGCTGCGCTCGATCAGCTTGATGGAGACGGCCGGCTCGGTGATCGCCAGCACGCACGCCGCCTCGCATGGAGCCGGACAGATGCGCCCGGTGAACTCCGGGAAGTTGTTGGTCGCGTGCAGCCGCCGGATCGCGCTCGCCCAGCGTCCGTTGTACACCAGGTCGTTCCAGTCCGGGATCAGGTTGTTCAGCGGACAGCCGGTGTGGCAGAAGGGCACGCCGCAGTCCATGCAGCGCGCTCCCTGCTCGCGCTGCTTCGCCTCGCCGAAGGGCTCGTAGATCTCCAGCCAGTCCTTCAGCCGGTTCTCCACCTTGCGCCGCGGCCGTTCTTCGCGCTTAATCTCAAGAAAACCCGTCACCTTACCCATGCTGCACCTGCCCAGTCGCCACCAGGGGCGGCATTGTTGCGGGGGAGATGCGGGCTGCCGGCGAGACGTATACCGTCTCCGCGCGCGGCACCCCGAGCACCCGCTTATATTCATGCGGAAACACCTTGATGAACTGTGCCTGCGTCGTCTCCCAGTGTTCCAGGATCCACGCCGCCCGCGGGCTGCCCGTCAGGTCGATGTGGCGTCGTATCAGGCCGCGCACCAGCTCCACGTCTTCGCTCAGCGCCAGCGGCTCCAGGTCCACGCCGGCCCGGTTGCAGCGGCGCGTGGAGAAGTCGCCCACGTCGTCGTACACAAACGCCCGTCCGCCGTTCATGCCGGCGGCGAAGTTGCGCCCGGCCGCGCCCAGCACCACCACCGCGCCGTTGGTCATGTACTCGCATCCGTGGTCGCCCACGCCCTCCACCACCGCCGTGGCGCCGGAGTTGCGCACCGCGAACCGCTCGCCCGCGATGCCGCTGAAGAACGCCTCGCCGCCCGTCGCGCCGTACAGCACCACGTTGCCCACCAGAATGCTCTCCTCCGGCAGGAAGCTCGATGTCTTCGGCGGATAGACAATAATGCGCCCGCCGGAGAGCCCTTTGCCCGCGTAGTCGTTGGTATCGCCTTCCAGTTCCAGCGTTACGCCCGCCGGGACAAACGCCCCGAAGCTCTGTCCGGCCGAACCCGTGAAGCGGAAGTGGATGGTCTCGTCCGGCAGTCCCTCCGCGCCGTAGCGGCGCGCGATCTCGCCGCCCAGCATCGCGCCCACGGTGCGATGCACATTGCGAATGGCAAAACTTCCCGTCACCCGCTTCTTCGCTTCCAGCGCCGGCTTGGCCTGCGCGATCAGCGCATGGTCCAGCGCATAAGCCAGCCCGTGGTCCTGTGCCTGCGTCTTCCGCCGTCCCACATGCGAGGGCAGCTCAGGCGAGAACAGAATCGACGACAGATCAATCCCCTTGGCCTTCCAGTGCGCATCCACCGTCGCGGTCTCGATCCGGTCCACCCGGCCCACCATCTCATCGAAGGTCCGGAAGCCCAGCTTCGCCATCTGCTGGCGCACCTGCTCGGCCAGGAAGAAAAAGAAGTGGATGACGTGCTCCGGCTGCCCCTGGAACTTCGCGCGCAACACCGGGTCCTGCGTCGCGATTCCCACCGAACAGGTGTTCAGATGGCACTTGCGCATCATGATGCAACCCATCGCGATCAGCGGCATGGTGGAGAAGCCGAACTCCTCGGCCCCCAGCAGCCCGGCGATCACCACGTCGCGCCCGGTCTGCAGCTTGCCGTCGGTCTGCACCTTGATCCGGCTGCGCAGATCGTTCAGCAGCAACACCTGCTGCGTCTCCGCCAGGCCCAGCTCCCACGGCAGCCCCGCGTGCTTGATCGAGCTCTGCGGCGATGCGCCCGTGCCGCCATTGTCGCCCGAGATTAGCACCACATCGGCGTGCGCCTTGGAGACGCCCGCGGCCACCGTGCCCACCCCCGCCTCCGCCACCAGCTTCACCGCAATGCGCGCCCTCGGGTTCACGTTCTTCAGGTCGTGGATCAACTGCGCCAGGTCTTCGATCGAGTAGATGTCGTGGTGCGGCGGCGGAGAGACCAGCCCCACGCCGGCCACCGAACAGCGTAGCCGCGCGATAATCTCATCCACCTTGTGGCCGGGCAACTGTCCGCCCTCGCCGGGTTTTGCGCCCTGCGCCATCTTGATCTGGATCTCGTCCGCGTTCACCAGGTAGTTCGCCGTCACGCCGAAGCGCCCGCTGGCCACCTGCTTCACCGCGCTGCGCCGCAGATCGCCGTTGGCATCGCGCTGGAACCGCTCCGGGTCTTCGCCGCCCTCGCCGGTGTTGGACATTCCGCCAATGCGGTTCATCGCAATGGCCATCGTCTCGTGCGCTTCCTTGCTGATGGAGCCATAGCTCATCGCGCCGGTGGTGAAGCGCTTGACGATTTCTTTCGCCGGCTCCACTTCCTCGATTGGCAGAGCCTTGTCCGCATACTTGAACTGCATCAGCCCGCGCAGCGTGCACAGGTGCTTGCTCTGCTCGTCGATCAGGTCGGTGTACTCCTGGAACGTCGCCGGATCGTTCTGCCGCACCGCCTGCTGCAGCTTGCTGATGGTCGCCGGATTCACCAGGTGGTACTCGCCGCCCTCGCGGTACTGGTACTGCCCGCCCACCACCAGGTCCGTCTCCGACTCGGTCAGCGGCTGGAAGGCGTACTCGTGCTTCATCTGCGCCTCGCGCGCCAGCACATCCAGCCCCACGCCCTCAACACGCGAGGCCGTGCCGGAGAAGTAGGCGTCCACCATATCCTGGTTCAGCCCCACCGCCTCGAAGACCTGCGCCCCGCGATAGCTCTGCAGCGTGCTGATCCCCATCTTGGAGAAGGTCTTCAGCAGCCCCTTGTTGATTGCCTTGATGAAGTTCTTCTCCGCGTACTCGGCCGTCACGTCGTCCGCCAGCAGCCCGCGCAGCTTCATGTCGTGCAGCGTCTCGAACGCCAGATACGGGTTGATCGCGCTAGCGCCATATCCGATCAACAGCGCGAAGTGCATCACCTCGCGCGGCTCTCCGCTCTCGATAATCAACGCCACCTGCGTGCGCGTCTTGTCGCGCACCAGTTGGTTGTGCACCGCGGCCATCGCCAGCAGGCTGGGGATCGGCGCCATCGTCTCGTTCACGCCGCGGTCCGACAGGATCAGCAGCGTGTAGCCTGAGTTCACCGCATGGGCGGCGCGCGCGCTCAGGTCGTCCAGCGCGTGCTTCAGCCCGGCCTCGCCATCCGCCGCGCGGAAGAGCGTCTGCAGCGTGGTCGCCAGCAGATCGCCCGATGAGATCCGCCGCAGCTTCTCCAGATCGCGATTGGTCAGGATCGGATGCGGCAGCTTCAGCGTGTGGCAGTTCTCCGGAGCCTCGTTCAGGATGTTGCGCTCCGTCCCGATGTAGCTGATCAACGACATCACCAGCTCTTCGCGGATCGGGTCGATCGGCGGATTGGTCACCTGCGCGAAGAGCTGCTTGAAGTAGCTGAACAACTGCTGCGGCCGGTCGGAGAGACAGGCCAGCGGAACGTCCGAGCCCATGGACCCGATCGGCTCCTCGCCCTTCGATCCCATCGGCCCCAGCAGTATCTTCAGGTCCTCCTCGCTGTACCCGCAGGCGCGCTGGCGGCGCAGCAATGTCTCCGGGTCCGACTCGATCACCCGCCACGGCTCCGGCAGATCGTCCAGCAGCACCTGCTGCTCTTTCAGCCACTCGCCGTAGGGCTGGCGGCCGGCCAGCGACTTTTTGATCTCCTCGTCCGAAATGATGCGGTGCTCCACCGTGTCCACCAGGAACATCCGCCCCGGCTGCAGCCGGCCCTTCTTGCGCACGTCCTCCGGCGGCACCTCGATGACGCCCACCTCCGACGCCAGCACCACCAGATCGTCCTTGGTCACGATGTACCGTCCAGGCCGCAACCCGTTGCGGTCCAGTGTCGCGCCCACCACGCGCCCGTCGGTGAAACACACCGACGCCGGCCCGTCCCACGGCTCCATCAACGACGCGTGGTACTCGTAGAACACGCGCTTCTCCGGGTCCATCTCCGGATTGCCCGCCCACGCCTCGGGGATCAGCATGGCCATCACGTGGGGCAGCGACCGCCCCGACTGGAAGAGGAACTCCACCGCATTGTCGATCGACGCCGAGTCGCTCCCGCCCGGCACAATCACCGGATACAGCTTGTCGATCTTGCCGTCGTACAACGGACTGTCCATGATCGACTGGCGCGCGTTCATCCAACTGACGTTGCCGCGAATCGTGTTGATCTCCCCGTTGTGCGCCATGTAGCGGTACGGATGCGCCAGCTTCCAACTGGGAAATGTGTTGGTCGAAAACCTCTGATGCACCAGGCAGAGCGCACTCGCCACCAGCGGGTTGGCCAGCTCGTAGTAGAACTTCTCAATCTGCGGCGCCAGCATCAGGCCCTTGTAGACGATCGTGCGGCAGGAGAGCGACGGAATGTAAAAGTCCTCCTTGTGCTCGATCTCCGACTGCGCAATCTCGTTCTCCACGCGGCGGCGGACGAGATACAGCAGCCGTTCAAAGGCGTCCTCGCTCATCCCCGCCGGCCGGCCCACGAACATCTGCTCGATGTACGGTTGCGACGCGCGCGCCTGGCGCCCAATCAGGTCGCCATTCACCGGCGTATCGCGCCAGCCCAGCAGCTTCAGCCCCTCAGCCTGGCTGATCCGCTCCATCACCCCTTCGCACTGCAACCGGCTGTGCTTGTCCACCGGCAGAAAGACCATGGCCACGCCATAGCTTCCGCGCTCGCCCAACTGCATCCCCAGCTTGCCGCACTCCTGCTTGAAAAACGCGTGCGGAATCTGGATCAGAATCCCCGCGCCGTCGCCCGTCTCCGGATCGCATCCCGCCGCGCCGCGATGGGTCAGATTGATTAAAACCTCCAGCCCCTTGCGAATGATCTCGTGGCTCTGCTCTCCGCGTATGCTCGCAACCAGCCCCATGCCGCAGGCATCGTGTTCATTCCGCGGATGATACAGCCCTTGCGGGCCGGGGATGTGTTGACAGCGATCGCTTCGTTTCATGGCAACCTTCCGGGTGCTGGAATTCATTCCCCAACAAAGAAGACACTGCTACCCCGCGATCTCTACGCCGGAAAAACAATTCGGGTTTCAATCGACACGTCCGCCGAAGCAGACCCTACAGAGTAAGCAACAAAGATGAGCACGCTAGATCTATTAATATACAGCGAAACCGCGCCCCATTGCATCTTTTGCAGACGGCCAGTGGCAACAAACCTCTGCAAAACTCTCACCATCACTCTGTTAGACGAAGTAAATACCTCCGCGGTCGCAGCCGTTCTACTCCGTCTCATGCAAATAAATCGCAACGTAGTCGATATAGTCCTGCGCGTACTTCAGGATCAGCTTGTGGTCCTCGTCGCCCAGCGTCCGCCGCACCTTGCCGGGGACTCCGGCCACCAGCGAGTTGGGCGGAATCGCCGTGTGCTCCGCAATCACCGCGCCCGCCGCAACGATCGACCCCTCCCCGATCCGCACATCGTTCAGAATCGTCGCCCCCATCCCGATCAGCACCGCGTCCTCCACCACGCAACCATGCACCGTCGCGTTGTGCCCGATCGTCACCCAGTCGCCCACGATCACCGGGTACTTTTCGCGCATCCCGTGCAGCACCGCGCAGTCCTGCACATTGCTGTTGGCGCCCACGCGGATCGCGTTCACGTCTCCGCGCAGCACCGCGTTCATCCACACGCTGGCGTTTTCGCCCAGCTCCACGTCGCCGATCACCTGCGCCGACAGGTCCACATAACAGCTCGCAGGCACCACCGGCAGCCGTCCCTGATACGCACGAATCATGGCTGGATTATTTCACGCGCCCGCGGCTTTTTTCACCCGCCCGCGCCGAACTTCCATCCCTCCCGGCAGAAATCCGCCGCTGCCACGCGTTATGCGGTATTCTGAAACCTGCCCAACTGGGACGATTTGGAGGTGTATTTCCCTTGGCAGAGATTCGTGTGCAGGAAGGCGAGCCGCTGGAAAACGCGCTGCGCCGCTTCAAGCGCAAGGTCCAGACCGAAGACATCATCAAGGAAGTGAAGCGTCACTCCTTCTATCTGAAGCCCGGCGAAAAGAAGCGCGTCAAAGAAGCGCTTGCCCGCAAGCGCAATCGCAAGAAGATCCGCAAGGAACAGGACTGACCCTGCTCCCCTAACCCCCGGTTCTCGAAACCAGTCTGGCCGCCTCCTCCCACCCGGAGCAGGCGGCCTTCGTCCTTAATCCCCCTGCGCCATCCCCCTGCGCCGCCCCCTGAATCGCAGAATTAAGCCCTCCCCATCGCCCAATCCGCGAATCGCGGAGCCGCGCAAGATCATCTCTATCTCTACGGGATGAGTACGACCTGTACGAAATCAGCACTACCGGAGTCACGGTATGGACTTTGTAGACCGAATCCTAACCTGCACCGATTGCGGCGGGCAGTTCGTCTTTACTGCCGGCGAACAACTCTTCTTCCTGGACAAGCAGTTCAAGAACGACCCCAAGCGCTGCAAGCCCTGCAAGTCCAGGCGTGGCGCACTGGGCGCCAACGCGGCCACCGGCGGTGGCCCGGCGGCGGCCGGCATCTCGCGCACCGAGACGCGCACTGTCTGCTCGGAGTGCGGCATCGAGACCACCGTCCCCTTCAAGCCGACGCAAGGCCGCCCCGTCCTCTGCCGCCAGTGCTACAAGAACAAGACGACCGCCGCAGCCGCAGCGCAGCCCGTTGCCGCCCCAGCACCGACGACCGCTTCGGCCCCCGCACCGGCAACCGCCACCACCGAGTTTGCGTCGCCCGCATCCAGCGCGCCCCACACAGCTCACCGCCAGCCGCCGCAGTCGGACCTCACCGCCGCGGATGTCTCCATGGCGATCTGATCCCCGCACCGCAAACCGTCCCCCGCCAAGCCCCCCGCGCGATCCGCATTAAAGCCAGCCCTTAAAGCAGAAAAGCCCCGACTCATCGGGGCCTTCGCTCACTTCATACCTGCGCAAATTCCTACGCCGGGACGGTGCTGACCTCCGCCGGATCGACGGCCACAAACCGCCCGTGCTGCCCGCGGTTCTGGTAGCGCACCACGCCCGAGACCTTGGCGAACAGCGTATCGTCCTTGCCGCGCCCAACATTCGCGCCCGCCTTCAGCGGTGTTCCCCGCTGGCGCACGATGATCCCGCCGCCCAGGATCGCCTGCCCGCCGAAGACCTTCACGCCCAGCCGTTGCGCATTTGAATCGCGCCCGTTTTTGGATGATCCCAAACCTTTTTTATGTGCCATTCCGTCGCCTCTTTCGCGCTGCCCTCGGGCCGCTGCGCTTTGAAATTACTTCGCGGCCGCCTCGGCCTTGTAGCTCTTCCCGTTCACCACAATCTCGTTGATCGCAACCTCGACGAAGCCCTGCCGGTGTCCCTGCATCTTCTTATACTGCTTCTTGCGCTTCATCTTGAACACCAGGATCTTGTCGAAGCGGCCCTCGTCCACCACCGTGCCCGTCACCTTTGCGCCCGCCAGGTCCGCCTCGAACTTGCCCTCTTCGCTGCTCACCGCCAGCACGTCGGCAAACTCGATCGCGCCCTTCTTGTGCTCCGTGCGCTCGATCTTGAACTTCTCACCCGGAGAGACCTTGTACTGCTTGCCGCCGGTACGAATCACTGCATACATAACGGAACCCTTGTGCGCGCGGCATTGCGGCGCCCGCACCCTTCATGGATTTATTGCCTGTGGATTCAACCAGAGGAGCAAGTCCTTCCGACTGTCCCAAAAACCGTGTCCAGCCAATCAGTCCCGAAATCGCCGCGGTTCTTGAGAGATGCGAAACCTCCACAATTCCCTTGCAGCCGTCCGCCGCGTCCGAAACCTACCGGCCCTGCACCCGGAGCACCGGATGCATTCGCCAAACCTGCCAAACTTAACAAGTGTATCCCGCTCCGCCACATGGGTCAATCTCAATGGCATGGAGGCAGTGTTCTAATTAGAACTCGAATTGCGTTCTGACTGACGGCAGGTGAATAGCAGTGCTATATAGATTATCGTTACCACCGTCACGATCATTGCATCATGTGGAATCACGGGGAGTTTAGGAATAGGGAAAACCTTTGCAGCCAAGAAAACCCAAATCAAAACCGTGAAATCGCTCAACGCAATCGCGAGTTTTGATACTGAAAATGTTCTGGCTCCCCATAAACCTTTGTGTTGCACCGGTTCACGATTTGCGAACAAACGCACCCCAAGCACCTCATTCTCGACACTCTCGACCTTAGCTTCCCAAGCCTCTTGCCAATACTTGCTTCCGCGATTTTGAAGCGTCCAGGCCACGCTGCATACAAGGCCGAAGCAGGCAACAAAAAACGACAGATCATCCTTGCCGAACAATTGTGCATAAGCAATAAAGGCCGCGCCGATGAAACCCCAAAAGAATATGGAGCGCTGCCAAAACTTTTCAATTTCAAAGTTTCGCACCTGCGACGCATATTCGAGGATTTTGTGTTTTTGCTCAATGGATGTCTTGGAAACGTCTAAATGCTGACGGGCGATGGCCATGAAGTGCCTCCTAACTAACTGTATTTTAGCGATATGTAGCAAAACATTTTGGATTGTTTGAGGGGGCGCGGCTTTCGCCGTGCCAGTAATTCCATCTGCACCCTCACCCCGCCATTCGCTACACTGGAAGTCCATGCCAACACCGTCCAATCCCCTGAAGGCTGTCCGCGGCACGCGCGACCTCCTCCCCCCCGAGACCGCCCTCTGGAACCGCGTCGAATCCATCGCCCGCTCGGTCTTCTCCCGCTACGGCTTCGGCGAGATTCGCACCCCCATCTTCGAGGACACCTCCCTCTTCGCCCGCGGCGTCGGCGAAGAGACCGACATCGTCTCCAAGGAGATGTACACCTGGCTCGATGGAGATCGATTCAACGAGAAAAGGCTCATCGACGAATGGGTGAAGGCAAACCAATCTGACAATCCGGCTTACGTTCAGGCCGGCCGCGTGAATATTCAAGGCTATCCGTCGATCCAGGCCAAATTGAAGGAGATGGGAATTCAGATAGTACAGAGAGGTATCGAAGTCGCGCCAAACATTCTACGCAATCAGGTTGAACTCGTTAGCTTTCGCCCTGGCGTCTCAGCGGATGCGATTGACCGTTTGATGAAAGCTCGCGATCTTGCCAAATCCGACCCTGAGAGCCAAGTCCAGCATGGCGCGGTCGGATTACGGATCGTAATCCCGATAGATGGTGAATTAGGCGCATCGATCGACACGAAGGACGTAATCGTGGAACGGCTTGCCGGAAGATTCTTCGATTTTTCTCAAAACCTCACTCTCCGCCCCGAGAACACCGCCGGCGTCGTCCGCGCCTACATCGAGCACAACCTCGGCGACACGGGCCAGCTCCAGAAGCTCTTCTACATCGGCCCGCAGTTCCGCCGCGAACGGCCACAGCGCGGCCGCTACCGTCAGTTCTGGCAGATTGGCGCCGAGGTCCTCGGCCCCGTCACTTCCGGCTCCGAATCCCCCCTACGCGACGCCGAAGTCCTCGAGATGCTCGCCACCCTCCTGGACGAGCTGGGCATAAAATGCTGGCGGCTCGAACTCAACTCCGTTGGCTCCGCCGAAGACCGCAAGCGCTACGTCGCCATCCTGCGCGATGCCCTTGCGCCCATCAAGCACCAGCTCTGCGAAGACAATCAGCGCCGCGCCGAGACCAATCCCCTCCGCGTGCTCGACTCCAAGGACCCCGCGGACCAGGCCCTCATCGACGGGCTTCCCAAGATCGCCGACTATCTCGACGACTCCAGCCGCGAACACTTCGCCCAGGTCTGCGCCGCACTCGACGCCTGCGGCGTGCCATACGTCATCAACCCCCGCCTCGTCCGCGGCCTCGACTACTACACCCGCACCACCTTCGAGTTCACCGTGCCCTCGTCCGGCGATCCAGCCAGCGGCCTGGGCACGCAGAACGCCCTCCTCGGCGGCGGCCGTTACGACGGCCTCTCCGAGATGCTCGGCGGCCCGCGCGCCCCCGGCATCGGCTTCGCCATCGGCGAAGACCGCCTCATCCTCACCCTCCAGGCCCAATCCGCCGCGCAGGCCCTTGAACCTCGAACCTCGGACCTTGAACCTGTCAAGCTCGACGCCTACATCGCCCCCCTCGGCCCCGAGCGCAACGCTGCCGCCCTTGCTCTGGCCCGCGAACTCCGCCGCGCTGGTCTCTCCGTCGAAGTCGGCGACGGAACCTTCCGCCTGAAGAAATCCTTCGAGGCCGCCGACCGTGTCGCCCGCCACATCGTCATCCTCGGCGAAGACGAACTCGCATCCGGCGTCCTCACCGTCAAGACCTTCGCCACGGGTGAGCAGACCAAGATCGCTCAAGCCGATCTCGCGCAAGCGCTGCGCACATAAGAGAACGCGGGCCAGCACGTCGTCCTGATGGGCTGGGTCAACAGCCGCCGCGACCACGGCGGCCTCATCTTCCTCGATCTGCGCGACCGTTCCGGCATCGCGCAGGCAGCGAACCAACCCTGATCTTGCTCAATCCGCCCGTTCGCCCTACTATCGCTTCAGCGTGGAACTTCCCCGGAAGCCGCATCCCAAACCCGTCTCCCCCGAAGCCGACCGCCTCGTCGCCGCCACCCGCGTCGACGACGACCAGGCCTTCGAGCTCAAGCTCCGCCCCACCCGCCTCGCCGAGTTCATCGGCCAGGAGAAGGCGAAGGAGCAGCTCGCCATCGCCCTTGAAGCCGCCAAAACCCGCGGCGAAGCGCTCGACCACGTCCTCCTCTTCGGCCCGCCCGGTCTGGGCAAAACCACGCTCGCCACCATCATCGCCAACGAGCTCGAAGTCGGCTTCCAGCAGACCTCCGGCCCCGCCCTGCAGATCCAGGGAGACCTCACCGCCATCCTCACCAACCTGCGCGAGCGCCAGGTCCTCTTCCTCGACGAGGTCCACCGCCTGCAGCCCGTCCTCGAGGAAAAACTCTACACCGCGCTCGAGGACTACAAGCTCGACATCATCATCGGCCAGGGCCCCGCCGCGCGCACCCACGTCATGGAGATTCGCCCCTTCACCTTCGTCGCCGCCACCACGCGCCCCGGCCTGTTGTCGTCTCCCTTGCGCTCGCGCTTTGGAATCCTCCTTCGCCTCGAGTTCTACACCGACGACGAGCTGCGCATCATCGTCCTGCGCTCGGCCGAGGTCATCGGCGTGCCCATCGACCAGGATGGCGCCGCCGAGATCGCAATGCGCTCGCGCGGCACTCCACGCATCGCCAACCGTCTCCTGCGCCGCGTCCGCGACTACGCCGAAGTCCGCGCCTCAGGCCGCATCGACCGCCCCACCGCCCAGGCCGCGCTCTCGCTGCTGGAGGTCGACGCCCACGGCTTCGACGAGCTCGACCGCCGCCTGCTGCGCACCATCATCGAGAAGTACGACGGCGGCCCGGTCGGCCTCAACACCCTCGCCGCCGCACTGGCCGAGGAGCAGGACGCGCTCGAAGAGGTCTACGAACCCTTTCTGATCCAGATCGGCTTCCTCGACCGCACCCCCCGCGGCCGCGTCGCCACCCGCCTCGCCTACGAACACCTCGGCATCGAACTCCCCCGCAAGCACAGCCTCTTCTAGCGATGGGCTCTGTGTTGAAGGGGCGGGACTTTAGTCCCGCCGCAATCACTTCAATTGCAATGCGGCTTTAGCCGCTGAGGGAACGTCGAACCCTTGGTCAGACTTTCCTCTACGCGCCCACCGTCGCCGGCAGTATCTCCTCCACATCCACCCACTGCGTCGGATAAACCCCCGTGTAGCACGCCGTGCAGAAGCTCGCCGGTGACAGCCCATTGGCCGGCTCGTTCGTTGTGCACGAGTACGTCAGCCCCACCAGCGACAGGTACGCCAGCGAGTCCGCCTCGATAAACCGGCATATCTCGTCGATCGACTTGTTGGCCGCAATCAGCTCCCGCTTGCTCGGCGTGTCCACCCCGTAGAAACACGGGCTGATCGTCGGCGGGCACGAAATCCGCATGTGCACCTCCTTCGCCCCCGCCGCGCGGCACATGCGCACAATCTTCCGGCTCGTCGTCCCACGGATGATCGAGTCGTCGATCAGGATAATCCGCTTGCCCTCCAGCAGGCTGCGCATTGGGTTCAGCTTCATCCTCACTCCAAAGTCGCGCGTCCGCTGCTCCGGCTGGATAAACGTCCGCCCCACATAGTGGTTTCGGATCAGCCCGAAGTTGAACGGAATCCCGCTCTCCGCCGCATAGCCCAGCGCCGCCGTCACGCCCGAGTCCGGCACCGGAACCACCAGGTCCGCATCCACCGCGCTCTCCCGCGCCAGTTGCCGCCCCATCGCCTCCCGCGACTGCTGCACCCACCGCCCGAAGATGCGCGAGTCCGGCCGCGCAAAGTACACGTGTTCAAAGATGCAGCTCGCATGAGGCACCGTCTCCGGCGCAAACCTCCGGCTGGTTACGCCATCCTCACTCACCATCACCAACTCGCCCGGCCGTACGTCGCGCTCATACTTCGCGTGCAGCAGGTCGAACGCGCACGTCTCCGACGCAAACACAAACGTGTCCGGCGCGCCATCCGCCCCCGCAATCCGCCCAATCGACAGCGGCCTGAACCCATGCGGGTCCCTCGCCGCAAAGATGCGGTTGCGCGTCATCATCACAATCGAGAACGCCCCGTCCACCTGCGCTAGCGACTCCGCAATGCAGTCCACCAGCGTGTTGCACCGCGAGTGCGCAATCAACTGAATAATGATCTCCGAGTCCGATGTCGTCTGAAAGACCGCGCCATCCCTCTCCAGCCGCGCCTTCGAGTTCCCCAGGTTCACCAGGTTCCCGTTGTGCGCAATCGCAATCAGCCCCATCGTCGACTCCACCGAGATCGGCTGCGCATTCAGCAGCGCCGAGTCCCCGGTCGTCGAGTAGCGCGTGTGCCCGATCGCAATGTGTCCCGGCAGCCGCGCCAGCACCTCGTCGGTGAAGACCTCGCTCACCAGCCCCATGCCCTTGATGTCGTTCAGCTCCTGCCCATCGGACGACGCAATCCCCGCCGACTCCTGCCCGCGATGCTGCAGCGCATACAGCCCCCAGAACGTCATCCGCGCGGCATCCGGATGCCCATACACCGCCATAATCCCGCACTCCTCGCGCAGCTTATCGAACGGCGTCCCGTCGTCGTCGTCGCAGGGAACAGGCAACGGGGAACAGGGAACAGCGTTCCCGTGTTTGTCATTCCGCATCCCAATTTGTTTGTCATTCCGCAGCGCTGTTTTTGCTTCTGAGATAGGCCGGGACTTCAGTCCCGACATTATGAACTCATCACGAACCTGGGCTTTAGCCCCTGGGACAATCGACTCACCATCACCCGCACCCACCTCAACGTTCGTCATTCTGGACTGCTCGCAGTCCAGAATCTCCGTAGTTGTCCTGGCCGTTGTCTCGCGGAGGGAGCGTGGGGCTTCAGCCCCACGAATAGCACCGATGGATTCAGTGGGCTTTAGCCCCGGGCCTTCCACCGTCGCCACCATCAGCTCGCTCATGCGGTCACCACCTCCGCCGCAAGCTGCGACTCAAGGGTAGAGGAATACGAAGTGCGAAGTTCGGCTACTGTTGTCTGTATTACCATTCCAACGCCACTGATTGAGAACACAAAGTCCGAACTACCTACTTCTGCCGCAGAGTTCATTGTCTGTCCCAACTCATAGGGAAAAACAAATCCGAATTCATCAACCACTTCCTTCACCTTAGCCACGTCTTCGGGAGCGCAACTTATGATTGCGAGTGAACTGTCTTCGCCGAATAGTTCACGAACTGTCCTATCGAAGACAAGCCCAGGCCATATGCTGGCGTGAACCCCAATATTGTTTGGGATGCAAGCCTTCGCAAGTGCAACAGCTAAACCACCATCTGACACATCACATGCGGAATGAATCAGGCCTCTCTTCGCGAGAGCTTGCAGAGCATTGTGCAGTTCGAATTCCTCCAACAACTGCATACACGGTGGTGTTCCCCATTGAGTCTGCAAAATCGTCTTGGCAAACTCAGTGGAACCAAATTCTCGATCAGGCCGGGTTCCAGACGTAGCAGCCGGAAGTGTCAGCAAGATTACGAGATCCCCCGCCCGCTGGAACCCGCTCGGCACCGCCTTCCCCACATCCTCCAGTATCCCCACAATCCCCACCACCGGAGTCGGATAGATCCCCTCGCCCCGCGTCTCGTTGTAGAACGAGACGTTGCCGCCCGTAATCGGCGTGCCCAGCGCCGTGCATGCCTCCGCAATCCCATCCACCGTCGCCGAAAACTGCGCCATGATCTCCGGCTTCTCCGGGTTGCCGAAGTTCAGGCAGTTGGTCGCGGCCACCGGAGTCGCGCCCGTACAAGCCACCTTGCGCGCCGCCTCCGCCACCGCGTGCATCGCGCCCAGCTTCGGATCGAGCCAGCACCACCGCCCATTCCCCGCCAGCGCCATCGCCAGCCCGCGTTCCGGCTTCTTTTCTGTTCCCTGTTCCCTGTTCCCTGTCGGGGTCCCCGACGAGCGGTCTTGGCTCGTTGGGGTGACTGTTCCCTGCTTGATCCGCATCACCCCGGCCTCGCCGCCCGGCCCCTGCACCGTATTGCTCTGCACCATCGAGTCGTACTGCTCAAACACCCAGCGCTTGTCGCAGATATTCGCGCTCGCCAGCAATTTCTTCAGGTCCGCCGTGTAGTCCCGCGGCTTTTTTAACTCATCAATAACCCATGCTGGAGGGTCCATCGCCACCGGCGACTTCCACACGCCCACGGGCCGATGGTAGACCGGGGCCTCATCCGTCAGCGCCTTATTGGGAATCTCCGCGACTAACTCCCCATGATGCGTCACGCGCATCGTATCGTCCGCCGTCACAATCCCCACAATCGAAGCGTCCAGTCCCCACTTCGCAAAGATCGCCAGCACCTCGCCCTCGCGCCCCTTGTCGGCCACCAGCAGCATCCGCTCTTGGCTCTCGCTCAGCATGATCTCGTACGCCGTCATGCCCGTCGCCCGCTGCGGCACCAGGTCCAGCTCAATCGTCAACCCAAGCTCGCCCCGCGCGCCCATCTCGCAGGTCGAGCAGGTCAACCCCGCCGCGCCCATGTCCTGAATCCCCACCACCGCGCCGGTCGCCATCGCCTCCAGGCACGCCTCCAGCAGCAGCTTCTCCATGAACGGGTCGCCCATCTGCACGTTGGGCCGCTTCGCCTCCGAATCCTCCGTGAACTCCTCGCTCGCCATCGTCGCGCCGTGGATGCCGTCCCGCCCCGTCTTCGCCCCCACATAGATCACCGGGTTGCCCACGCCGGTCGCCTTGGCATAAAAAATCTCGTCCTTCTTCACCATCCCCAGCGCAAACGCGTTGACCAGCGGGTTCCCCGAGTAGCACGCCTCGAACTTCGTCTCGCCCGCCAAATTCGGCACGCCAAAGCAGTTCCCGTAGCTCGCAATCCCGCCCACCACGCCATTCACCACCGCATGGTTGCGCCGCCGCAGCGCCGAGTCCTTCTCTTCCTCGTCCAGCGGCCCAAACCGCAGCGAGTCCATCACCGCCAGCGGCCGCGCATTCATGGTAAAGATGTCGCGCAGAATCCCGCCCACGCCCGTCGCCGCGCCCTGGAACGGCTCCACGTAGCTGGGATGGTTGTGGCTCTCGATCTTGAACGCGCACGCCCACCCATCGCCCACGTCGATGATCCCGGCGTTCTCGCCCGGCCCCTGCACCACGCTCCCCGGCCCCGTCGTCCGCATCCCGCGCGTCGGCAGCCGCTTCAGGTGGACGCGGCTGCTCTTGTACGAACAATGCTCGCTCCACATCACGCTGAAGATTCCCAACTCGGTCAGGCTCGGCACGCGCCCCAGCTTCTTCTCGATGCTCGCGTACTCCTCCGCCGTAATGCTGTGCGTCTTCAGCAGCTCGGGCGTGATCTCGGCCGGCGTGGGCACGGCCTTCGCGGATGCGGAGACGGCTGGCATAGAGGCGGAAACGGCTGGCGCGGAAACCTCCGGCGCTGAAACATCGACGGCTGGTTCGGTTGGCTGACTGGGCATGGCTCGGTAATTCGATTGTCGCATGTTCCGCCCACCCCCCGCATCCGCCCGCAGTGAGCCTCTCTACTCCACAGTCCATGTGTGCCCCACAGAGCAAAATCGTCTGCGGCGGAAACTTTGCAGCCACAGCAAGAGATGGAGTTAGACTGTTCTCGACTGAACAGGATCAAGGAGCGTGATGCCAACATGAAGTTTGCCTGCAAAAAGCCCTGTACCTGTGGAGGCTGCTACCAATTTTCAACGTATGGCGACGCTCCTTGGCCGACTGTCGCCTGCACAAAATGTGCGATCCCAGCTAACCCGCTGGATAATTTGAGCGTTAGTGTAACTGCGGATCGGTTAATACATCGCAGCAAGGCCGAACTGGAAGAAGGGGACTACAGCCTATCGATAGTAATTGGCACGATGGCCGTTGAGACCTTTCTCACCCGGATGTTCCTTAGGCTAAAGCATATGGACGCCAAGATCTTCAACCTGCCAAGCCCCGCGCAGGAAGAGGAATGGAAGCGAGATTTCCCGAGGAGCGGTGGATTCTCGAGAAAACCGCAGAGAAATGGTTACACAGGAACGGCAGATTTTGTGTCCAAGAGCGTCACAGGCATGACCTTCGACGAATTCGTCACCTCAAACGACGCTGTGGCCAGGGTTATGGATAAGTTCCCAGACGCGGCAAATCGTTCCGCAAAGCAATATTTTCAAGACGAACTTTTCGAGCGTCGCAACAGGATCGCTCATTGGGGGTATGTGAACTCCAATCAGATGGAGGCACAATTATGCCTTGATCTAGCAGTTGCAATCGTCACAATTCTCAAGGAGATGGACAGGTCTAAGTACGGGATCTTATAGAAATCTGAATAATGTAATTCCGTGAGGTGTCCGACATGACCATGCATCTGGTGATCGCATTGCTCGTAGTGATCGTCTTGTTGCTGTGCGTACCATTGAAACACCGGGCCCGTCTCATCCGAACAATTGTCGAAATAGCAGCAGTTGTGTTGGTTATCTACTATATAGGCCCTCTGATATTCGGTTTGCTAGTGTATGGATGCCACTATGTCTCGGATCATCTTGGATTGATGAAAACGCTTTGTATCGTTGCTGTCGCAGTAGTTTTGACAGCGCTCTTTTTTGCATGGCGGTCTGACAGAAAGGAAAATGAGGCTATTAGAGCTGGCTCAGAAGAAGCCTTCAACAGACGTGTAGAGACATACAAGAGTGATCTGTACAACTATGACCATGAGAGGGCAGTAGAGGCTGCAACAAGAATCAAGGAAGAAAAGTAGTACGGCATCCTCACTTTCACGTACTGCCGGGTGCCCCATATCTCGATTTTGAGATGTGGGTTCACGCTCACTTCCCCGTGCTTCCGAATCCCCCCGCGCCTCTTGCCGCCTCACCCAGCTCCGCAACCTCCTCGAAGCTCGCCTCGATCCGCGCCACAATCCGCAACTGCGCAATCCGCTCGCCCGCCTTAATCTCAACCGGCGCAGCGCCGAGGTTCGTCATCACCACCCGAATCTCCCCGCGGTATCCCGGATCGATCACCCCAGCCAGCGTCGTCACGCCGCGCACCGCCAGCCCCGAGCGGTCCTCGACTAGAGCCCCGTGGGTCGGCGGAAACTCCATCGCAATCCCGGTCGCCACTGCCGTGGTCGATCCCGCCTCGCCCGCCGCCTCCAGCCGCACGTCCACACAGGCATACAGGTCCGCCGCCAGGTCGCCGTACTCGCCCACATGCGCATACCGCGGCATCTGCGCCCCCTCCACCAGCTTCTTCACCTTGATCGCAACCATAAGCCCAGATTGTACCCGCCTCGTGCTATGAGTCCGTCATTCTGAGCGGAGTTCTCCGCGCACCATGCGGAGAACGCAGTCGAAGAACCCCCGTATTTCGCCTTTGCTTTCGTCTTCCGTCTAGAATCGAACTCGATGCTCGCCCGCCTCCGCGCCTTCTTCAACCCGGCCACGCCCAACCCCCTCCGCGCCCCCGCACGCATCTTCTGGGTCGCCTTCCTCGTCCGCGTCCTATACATCACGCTGGCCCACACCTATCGCATCCGCGTCGCCGAAGACCACTTCCAGTTCGGCTGGGAGGCGGGACGCATCGCCCGCGCGCTCATCACCGGCTACGGTTACTCCGACCCCTTCGCCAACGCCTTCATCGCCCACACCGGCCCCACCGCATGGCTTCCGCCGCTCTACCCGCTGCTGCTGGCCGCCATCTTCCGCGTCTTCGGAGTCTTCACTCCTGCCTCCGCCTGGGTTCTGCTCACCATCCAGTCCATCTTCTCCGCCGCCACCGCGCTGGCCACCTGGGAGATCGCCGCCCGCTGCTTCTCGCGCCGCGTCGCCCTCTGGTCCGCGTGGCTCTGGGCGCTCTATCCCGCCGCCATGCAGTACGCCGTCCGCTGGCCCTGGGAGATGACCATCACCACCGCCCTCTTCGCCTTCACCCTCGTCCTCGCCCTCCGCATGAGAGACGTTGACCGTTCTACGTTCTACGTTGACCGTTCGCAACGAACAACGGACAACGAACAACGAACAACCTCCTGGCTCCTCTTCAGCCTGCTCTGGGCCCTCATCGCCCTCTCCAACTCCACCCTCCTCCTCTTCCTTCCCGTCTGCGCCCTCTGGATTCTCCTTCCACACCTCCGCGATCCCCGTGCCTACAGCGGCCCCACTCTCGCCGCCCTCCTCTTCCTCGCCTGCATCGCTCCCTGGACCCTGCGCAACTGGCAGGCCTTCCACGCCTTCATCCCCTTGCGCGGCAATCTAGGCGCGGAGATGTACATGGGCAACGGTCCCGGCTCCAATGGCCTGCTCATGGAGTACTACCATCCCTTCCAGGCCCCCGAACAGCTTCGCCTCTACGCATCCCTCGGCGAGGTCCGCTACGTCGCCATGCGCGGGGCCGCCGCCAAGGCCTTCATCGCCGCCCACCCCGCCCATTTCGCCGCCGATGTCGCTCGCCGCATCTATTTCTTCTGGGCCGGCGTCCCCCACCCCTCCGACGAGGCCTGGTACAACGAAGCCGGCCGCACCCTCAACTTCGCCTTTATCTCCATCGCCGGACTCCTCGGCCTCGGCCTCGCGCTCGCGCGCCGCATCCCTGCCGCCGGCCTCTTCGCCTGGGCCTTCCTCCTGCTGCCCATCCCCTACTACCTCATCACCGTCCACGCCCGCTTCCGCCACCCACTCGAACCCCTCATCTGCATCCTCGCCGTCTACCTCTTCCAGTCCGCCGAACGCCCCAAGCACCCGTCAGAGCGGAGTGGATGAGCATTGCAAAGTTCGCAATTGCTTTGCATGGTTCGGGTTTACCGGGCTGCGCAATGCGCAGGCCTTATACTGGAATGCCTATGGTGCGTGATGGCTACTTCTATGCGTTGGGGATGGGTGTGGTCGCCACGCTTCTGTGGCTTCTGACTCAGTCCGTGCCGCAGACCTCGCTGCCTGTGCTGCTGGCGCTGTTCTTTCTCTGGTTCTTCCGCGATCCCGAGCGCAAGGTCCCCACCGGCCCGGGAGAGATCGTCTCGCCCGCCGACGGCGTGGTCACCCAGGCCGAGTGGATCGAGACCTCCGGCGGAAGCCGCCTGCGCTTCAGCATCTTTCTCAGCGTCTTCGATGTGCATGTCAACCGCGCGCCGGTCGCCGGAACGGTGCGGACGGTGGAGTACCGCGAGGGCCGCTTTCTGAACGCAATGAAGCAGGAGTCGGCCGTGGCCAACGAGCAGACCCTTGTGGTGCTCGACGCGGGCGGTTACGAGGTCAGCTACAAACAGATCGCGGGCATGCTTGCCCGGCGCATCGTCTGCACGGTGAAGGTTGGCGACCGCGTCGAGCGCGGCCAGCGCGTGGGCATGATCAAATTCGGCTCGCGGGTCGATGTTCTGCTGCCCGCCGACGCCCTGCCCAGGGTGGACAGGGGATCGCGCGTGCGCGGCGGGTCCACCATCCTGGCGGTGATGCCCCGGCCCGCCGGCGATGCAGCCAACGCCACAGCGGAGGTGGCCTCCTGATGCCCCCCGAACAGTTGGGCCTGCGCGATCACAACGGCGAGGAGATCAGGCCGCAACGCCATCCCAGCCGAGGCATGTTCATCCTGCCCTCGCTCTTCACCGCAGGCAACATTGCCCTCGGCTACTACGCCATGACGCAGAGCGTACAGGCTTCGGTGGCCGAGCCGGCTTACTTCGACCGTGCCGCGCTGGCCATCGGGGCCGCGGCCCTTCTGGACGGCGTGGACGGTTACATCGCGCGTGTCACCCACACCGCCAGCGACTTTGGCCGTGAGCTGGACTCCCTTGCGGACGTCATCACCTTCGGCGTCGCGCCCAGCCTGCTGGCCTACATCTGGGGCTTCCGCATGTTGCCGCTCACGGTCCATCCCGGCCTGCGCGAAAACGTGCTGCACGCCGGCGTCTTCGTCTGTTTTCTCTTCCTCATCTGCGGGGCCAGCCGTCTGGCCCGCTTCAATATCGGAACCAATCCGCAGCCGCGCAACCCCGGTAAGCCGGGACACAAGTTCTTCGTCGGCATGCCCATCCCGGCCGGCGCGGGTATCGTCGCCGCCACCGTCCATTTCTTCAACGGAGCGCCCATTGTCAACCCCTGGATCGCGCTGGTCTGGCTCCTGCTGCTGCTCTTTACCGGCTACCTCATGGTCAGCAGTTGGCGCTTCTGGAGCGCCAAGGAGGTCACCTCCGGCGACCGCCATCCAGCCCGTTTCTTCACTCTGATGGCGGTGATCTTCGCACTGATCTTCTGGAACTCCGAGTGGGCGTTGATGATCATTGCCTTCGGTTACCTCATCTCCGGGGTGCTGGCGCGGCTGGCCTACTCCTGGGGCCGCTCGCGCCGTCACCCCCACGGGCCGGAACCTGCTGGGTCGTAACTCTGCGCAGGCCCCATCATCTGCGCAGACCCCATCAGAACAGCAAAATTACTATCTCGGTTCCCTCCTGGAATCGCGCTGCTTCATCCTCTCCGTCTCCCGCTTTATCGCCGCACTGTGTTACACTGGTCTTGCGCTCGATTGGAACGAGTGCAGGCATCGCAGGCAAAGACATCCAATTTCTGCAACTTACCAGTTGCCCACGGAGTCTGGCCAGAGACTGCGATTCGCCTCTCCCACCGCTGTTCTTCTGCATCCTGGGCCATGGGGGCGTTGAGTGACTTGCCGGTTCGGCATTCGTCATCTGCGCCTGGGCCGGGTTGGAAGACAAAAAAATGCGCTGGATGCTCTGGCTGAGGATGCGTCACAGGACGCGTCTCGCCGTGCAGCAGCAACGCTTCGATCGCGATAGCAATGCTGACTAAAAGATTCCCAAGGCGCTTCTGCGCCACTGCATTCCTTTGCCGCACCATCGACTCACATGGAAACATTGAAAAAGGACTATTTTGACGACCGCAACTCTTGAGCCTGAGGCTATCTCCGAAACATCCAACTACAACATGAACCAGGCAACAACCACTAACTTTCCTCCTCCTGCGTATGACGCAGCCAAATCCGCGGCCATCGACGCCATCGTCGACTCCTCCGAGATCGAGATCGATCCGGCCACCCACCTCCCCTTCCTGAAGAACGTCCACTTCAACGACTTCAGAATCTCCGGCGCATTGAAGCGCTGCCTCAGCGCCGCCGGCTTCATGACCCCGACCCCGGTGCAGGCCAAGGCAATTCCCCCCGCGCTCGAGGGCGCGGACATCCTGGCCACGGCTGCCACCGGCACCGGCAAGACGCTCAGCTTCCTGGTCCCCATGATCGAGCACATGGACGCCAACCCCATCCCCGCGGTCAAGGGCAGGCGCGGCCCCATCCGTTCGCTCATCCTTCTGCCCACGCGCGAGCTTGCCATGCAGGTGCTGGAGCACTACTCGAAGCTCGTCCCCAGCGCGAAGAACGACGCCGTTCTCGTCGTCGGCGGCCTCAGCGAGAACACCCAGCTCGACCAGCTCGCCCGCGGCCCGCGCCTCGTCGTCGCAACCCCCGGCCGCCTCGAGGACTTCCTTCGCCGCCGCGCCATCTCCATCGGCGCGGTTGAGATGCTCGTCCTCGACGAAGTGGACCGCATGTTGGACATGGGCTTTCTGCCCGCCATCCGCCGCATCGTCGGAGCGCTTCCCCGCTCTCGCCAGACCATGTGCTACTCCGCCACGCTGGACGCCAACGTGCGCCAGATCGTCCGCGACTACGTCCGCCATCCCGTGCATGTCGAGATCGGCCCCAATTCGCACCCCTGCGAACAGGTCGAACTACGCGCCTGCACTGTCATGCAGGACCAGAAGCTTGGCCTGCTCGACCAGATGCTGAACGAAGAGACCGGCACATTCCTCGTCTTCGCGCGCACCAAGCACGGCGCAGACCGCATCTCCAAAAAGCTGGAGCGGCTTGGCCACGATGTCGATGTCATCCACGGCGACCGCTCGCAGTCGCAGCGCACCGCCGCCCTTAAGGGCTTCTCCAACGGCAAGCACCGCATCCTCGTCGCCACCGATGTCGCCGCCCGCGGCATCGACGTGCAGGACATCGCGCACGTCGTCAACTACGACCTGCCCAACGGCTCCGACGACTTCGTCCACCGCATCGGCCGCACCGGCCGCGCCGGGGCCACCGGCATTGCCACCACCTTTGTCATGCCCCAGGAACGCTCCGACGCGCGCCGCATGGAGCGCGAGCTCAAGGTAAAGTTCCTCTGGAGCGAGGCCGATAAGGACATTGAGAAGGAGGAGCGCAACAAGCCCCTCGATCTCTCCGCGCCGGTCACCGACCTCCTCGCGCTTGAAACCCGCGCCTGGAAGTCGGGCGACGCATCCGCCCAGCCCTCAACCAGAAGCGCCGCCGGCTCCTACAGGAGCAGCAGAAGCGGCTTTCGCAGCCGTCCCAGCTCCGGCGGACGCAGCTCCGGCTCACCCTCCCGCAGCGGCAGCTCGCGTCCCGGCAGCAGCCATTCCGGCGCCATCCGTTCCGGCCCTGCCCGCCGCGGCCAATAACTCAGTTCGCATGCAAAATTGCAGCTCCGTTCCGCGCGCCAACCAGCCGCCCAACGGAGCTGTTCTGCGTTCATGCAACTCCGCCGCAAACCTGTAAACTTAAACCAACCCCATGATCTCAGTCTCCAATGTCACCATGCGCTACGGCGCAAAAATCCTCTTCGAGGATGTCTCGGTCACCTTCACCGCTGGCCGTCGCTATGGCCTCACCGGCCCCAACGGCGCGGGCAAGACCACCTTCATGAAGGTCCTCTCCGGCGAGCTCGACCCGCAGAAGGGCGATGTCGTCCGTCCGCGCAAGCTCGGCGTGCTCTCGCAGGACCAGTATGCCTTCGACGCCTACCGCGTCATCGACACGGTCATCATGGGCAACAAGCCCCTGTGGGCCGCCCTCGAGGAGCGTGAGCACATCTACGCCAAGCACGAGATGTCCGACGCCGATGGCAGCCGTCTCGGCGAGCTCGAAGGCATCGTCGGCGAAGAGGACGGCTACGAGGCGGAGGCCAACGCCGCCATCCTCCTGCAGGGTCTCGACATTCCCGACGCGCTGCACGAGCGCAAGATGTCCGAGCTGCAAGGCGGCCAGAAGGTCCGCGTCCTGCTCGCCCAGGCCCTCTTCGGCGAGCCCCAGGCGCTTCTCCTCGACGAGCCCACCAACTACCTCGACCTCGACTCCATCCTCTGGCTGCAGGACTTCCTCGTCCGCTACAACGGCACCCTCATCACCATCTCCCACGACCGCCACTTCCTCAACTCCGTCTGCACCCACATCGCCGACATCGACTACGAGACCATCATCCTCTACAACGGCGGCTACGACGACATGGTCGAGCAGAAGACCGCCATCCGCTCCCGCATCGAGAGCCAGAACCAGCAGCGCGAGAAAAAAATCGCCCAGCTCAACGAATTCATCGCGCGCTTCTCCGGCGGCACGCGCTCCAGCCAGGTCACCTCGCGCCGCAAGGAGGTCGATCGCCTGGCCGTCACCGAGCTGGCCCGCTCCAACATCCAGCGCCCCTACATCCGCTTCGAGCAGGCGCGTCCCTCCGGCAAGCATGTCCTCGAGTTCGAAGCCGTCTGCAAGGCCTATCCGCAGCAGGACGGCCCGCCGCTCCAAGTCATCCGCGGCTTCTCCGCCTCACTCATGCGCGGCGACAAGATCGCCCTCATGGGCCGCAACGGCCAGGGCAAATCCACCCTGCTCAAGGCGCTGCTCGCCAACGCTCCCGGCGTCGACGAGGCCGACGTCTCCATCGACTCCGGCGCCGTCAAGTGGGGCCACGAGGCGCAGATCGGCTACTTCGCCCAGGACTTCATCTCCTCCATCCAGCCCGGCATCACCATCAACGACTGGCTGCACCAGTTCGACGAGGACGCCACCAAGGAGGACATTCGCGGCATCCTCGGCCGCATGCTCTTCCGCGGCGAAGAGGGCATGAAGACCACCGTCGCGCTCTCCGGCGGCGAATCCGCACGCCTCCTCTTCTGCAAGCTCATGCTGCAAAAGCCCAACGTCCTCGTCCTCGACGAGCCCTCCAACCACCTCGACCTCGAAGCCAGCAACGCCCTCAACCTCGCCCTGCAAAAGTACGAGGGCACCGTCCTGCTCGTCACCCACGACCTCGACCTCATCGACGAGGTCGCCACCCGCATCTGGCACTTCGAGGGCGGCCCATCCGCCTTCCGCATCCACGACTTCAAAGGCCCCTACGCCGAATACCAACAGCAACTCACCGCTGAGTAGTGGGTCAATTGGAAGCAATGGCTGAAGTTTCCGATAAGCAGACATTACGGGCAGTTCGCTGCATCAGAATGCCAGCGACCCCGCATCACGATGCTGAGGTGCTTTTCTTCAGAGATATAACGAATGTAATGATCATGGCCAGCATACCCACGCAGATGCTTGGGAGGCCGACCCCGTAGACCCTACCGACATTCGGATCCGTGTGGGCCGACCACTTGATTGCTGCCACGAATGCGATGCAGGTGCCGAATCCTCCGACAAGGAAGGCTGCCAGCGCGTATAAAGCAGCTTTCAAGAATCTCTTCATACTGCCTCCACTCCTGAGTTCACCGTTATTATCTCTCGATTGAACTTGTTCAAAATGCGACATTTCAGGCAGTTCGATCCAAGATGCCTGGCCTTGGTCGGCGCGGAATCACGTCAAGCTCATTTGTGACGATTGACTTCAGCTATACATGTCTCCCTTTCGCCTTGGTTCATTTTTGTTTGTGTGCCACCCCTCCAGGAGTATCATTTCAACAAATTCCGGCGGTGAATATGTTTCGTATTGGAACGAGCCCTGGAGTGGTGTTGGGGCTTGCATGTCTGATTTCAACGGGCTCTATGGGGCAGACGCAAACGTCGGCTCCGGAGCCCAGGTTCGTGGTTGAAATTTCCCGCGGCAAGGAATTGCCGCCATACTACGGAACCCTTTACGACGGCGTTTCCTCCTTCACTCCCCTTTACGACGATAACCTGCGTCGGCTTCCAAATGCCGATTCATCCATTCCTCAACCTTCTGCTCTTAGACTTGATTTCAAGGTAGCCGACGCCACAGTCTCGATCACTGCGATCGCATTCTATGGCGAACTTGACCGTCAAACTACGCCAGCTTCTGTAGAGAAGCTGCTGGGTAAACCCGTGGGCACCTATTCCGGCAAGCTGAACGACACAGTAAAGCTGTCCGGATTGGAGGAGGTTGGTTTGGAGCCGTTGACGATCCGAATCCTGTCGCCCCAAGCCGACAGTTCGTATCATCCATTGACACACAGTAACGCTCCTTCCCTCACGATTGAATTCGCACCCGTGGATAGAACCACTGGCATGGCTACCGTCCATAACTCGTCGGGGAAGGCTGTGACCGCTTTCCAAGTGGGAAACTCCGATTTATGTGGCGGCGGATGGGGAGAGGGGCCTGTTAGCACGGACGGAACAGATGTCATCGCGCCAGGTGCGACCTACCAGGAAAGAATCTCGCTCAACAGTTGTGGAAGAGTGGTGAACGGCACTTATGTGCCAGACCCGCCTCCATCTAGCCTAATACTGAAGGCCGTACTGTTTGCCGACGGCAGTTATGAAGGTGATACAAGAGTGGCCGCAACGATAACTGCCGAACAAATCGGTGGCACCGTTCAGCATCGACGCATTCAGAGCCTTGCGGAGCCGATTCTTAAGGATGATCGATTGGACGACAAGGCCAAGAATGAGCGCATGCAGGCAGAGGTCGATCAGCTTTCGGTGGTGCCGAGTGCAGAAATGACCGAGAGGCTGCGCGCGCAATTTCCCGAGCTATCCGAGGCCGAACTCGCCGATGATCAGATCGAAATGAGCGGCTTTATGAGAAACGAGAAGGAGACGTATGATCACGAGGTGAAGCAGTTTGAGTCTAATCCCGACCCGGACGCTCATCAAGGGTGGCTGGCACGCTGGTGGTCTAAGGCTTACGGAAAGTAACGTTGATGCGATGCGGCGTTGCGCTTTGTGCTGATGATCGCGACTTAAGCTAGAACGTAGAAGTTTCCCAAAACGACAGGCCAGCAGAGAATTAGCCGCATTCTGTAGTTCCCGCAATACGGCGTTTCCGGCAACTTCGTTTGTCCCGGACTTCAAACTGACCCACGACCCGCCGCAGCGAAATGACCGCTCCCCAAACCCCCGAATGCTATACTTCTCGCTATACGCAACCTTCAGACGAGGCTTGCAATCCAATCCTTTAGAAACATGGCGGCCCACGCGGCGCGCTGTGGAGGTACTTTATTCCCCCGATCGATAAGCGTTCCGCAAAGTCCTTCATCCGCACCAACGAACGTATTCGCGCCCGCGAGATTCGCGTCATCGACGAGAACGGCGAGCAGCTCGGCATCATGCCTCCCTTCGAGGCCCTCAAAATGGCCCGCGAGCGCTCCCTCGACCTGGTGGAGATCTCGCCCAACGCCGTCCCGCCCGTCTGCCGCATTCAGGACTACGGCAAGTATCTCTACGAGAAGGACAAGAGCGAGCGCGCCGCGCGCAAGAAGCAAAAAGTCATCACCATCAAGGAAGTCAAGTTCTCCGTCACCGTCGACGAGCACGACTACCAGACCAAGAAGAACATGGCCCTCCGCTTCCTCGCCGAGGGCGACAAGGTCAAGGCCTCGCTGCGCTTCAAAGGCCGCCAGATGGCCCACCGCGACCTCGGCTACAAGATCGTCAACCGCCTCATTCAGGACCTCGGCGACGCCGCACTGGTCGAGTTCATGCCGCGCATGGAAGGCACCACCCTGCACGCCATCATTGCCCCCGCGCGCACGTCGGCCCCCGCCCCCAAAAAGCCCGCTCCCGCGCCGGACGCCAAGCCAGCTGTCGCAAAGCCAGCCGAAGCCGCGACCCCCGTTGCCCCGCCAGCCGACACTCCTCCCGCCCAACCCTAAGCGCAGTTCTACTGGATAATCGTCATTCTGGCGCAGCCAGAATCTCTGTCGTTGCTTCCCATCGCACCCCAAAAACCACGCCCCCGCAAAAATAATTTCGATTTTCTTTCGCCCCTTCCCTTTTGAGTGTTAGAATCCCTCTTGACCTTCCACCGAGGAGAATAACGCCGTGGCCGATGACCGCAACAAAGCAATCGAATCCGCACTCGCAGCGCTGGAAAAGCAGTTTGGCAAAGGCTCCGTCATGCGCCTCGGCTCCAAGGAGGCCGTCGTTCCCATCGCCGTCATCTCCACCGGCTCCATCTCCTTCGATGCCGCCACCGGAGTAGGCGGCGTCCCGCGCGGCCGCGTCATCGAGGTCTTCGGCCCGGAGTCCTCCGGCAAGACCACCATCTCGCTGCAGATCGTCGCCGAAGCGCAACGCGCCGGCGGCCTCGCCGCATTCGTCGACGCCGAGCACGCGCTCGATCCCGCCTACGCCAAAAAGCTCGGCGTGGACATCGACAACCTCCTCATCTCCCAGCCCGACTACGGCGAGCAGGCCCTCGAAATCGTCGAGGCTCTCGTCCGCTCCGGCGCCATCGACGTGCTGGTGGTCGACTCCGTCGCCGCCCTCGTCCCCAAGGCCGAACTGGACGGCGAGATGGGCGACTCCCACATGGGCCTGCAAGCCCGCCTCATGTCGCAGGCCCTGCGCAAGCTCACCGGAACCGTCTCCAAGTCGCGCACCAGCCTCATCTTCATCAATCAGATCCGCGAGAAGATCGGCGTCATGTTCGGCAACCCCGAAACCACCACCGGAGGCAAGGCCCTCAAGTTCTACTCCTCCATGCGCATCGACATTCGCCGCATCGGCGCGGTCAAGGAGGGCGATGTCGTCGTCGGCTCGCGCACCAAGGTCAAGATCGTCAAGAACAAGGTCGCCGCTCCCTTCCGCGACGCCGAGTTCGACATCCTCTACGGCGAGGGAATCTCCCGCGAGGGCGATGCCCTCGACCTCGCCACGCTGCACGGCATCGTCGACAAGAGCGGCGCGTGGTACAGCTTCCAGGGCGAACGCATCGGCCAGGGCCGCGAGAACGTGCGCGGCTTCCTCAAGGAGAACAAGGAAGTCTTCGCCCGCCTCGACAGCGAGTTGCGCAAGAAGCTCGGCATCGGCGCGGCAATCGTCGCCGCCGAGGTCCCGCCCGTCCCGGCCGGCGCCGCCGCCGCCGCCCACGAAGCCGTCAAGTCCCGCAAATAGCGGGTCGTAGTTCGCGGAATCATCGGAAGGGCACGGCTTCAGGGCCTGACCGGAGCGCAGTCGAATAAATGCCGAATCGTTCGCTCTTTTTGTGTTCTCCCTGTTCCCTTGTCCTTAGGTAATCAGCGTCGAGTCGTCATCGCTCGCCGCCTCGTCCGTCTCTGCGGCCTCTTCAATGGGAAACTGCGAACCGCGTCGCCGGTCGAACACCTTGCGCAGCAGATACACGACAAACGCCAGCCCAATCGCCAGCGAGATCGCCAGCACAATGTCGGAGTGTTCATGCACCGCTCTGCGGACCGTGTGCGCGATCTCCGGCCCATAGAAGACCGTAATCAGCGCGCACACCAGGAACTGGATGAACTTTCCGCTGAAGACCGCGGTGGCAAACAGCAATGGCCTCATCTCGAAGACGCCCGCGCCGAACTCGAAGAGCTTGATCGGCATCGGCGGAGGCATCATCGCCGGAATCATGATGGCCAGGAACTCCTGGTCCTCGAAGCGGTCGCGCATCCGCTCGTAGCGCGCCCGGTTGATGCGCTTCAGCAGGAATAGTTCGCCGCCCGCGCGACCCACATAGTACGGGATCAGGCTGCCCGCGGCCGAGGCAATTGCCGCCATCACGCAGTACAGAAGAAACTTCCGGTGGTCGCTGGCCACATACCCGATCACGGCCCCGTCCATCGTCGTCGGAATCGGGAAAAATCCGGCGTCGATGAATGCCAGCCCGCCCAGCCCCCAGATGCCAAACGGCAGCAGGGCCGCGCTGATGATGGCGCCGGCTTTATGCAGGAGTGCGATCGGTCCAATCTTCACGGCCAACTCGATTCTATCTGTCTACTCATGCGCCGTCCGTCCCGCTTCGTCTTCGTCAGGTTAGGAGAATCTTTCATCTTCTGCCAGTTTACGTCCAGCCTGGTCCGGGCACGAACCATCTGCTCCTCAACCCCGCGGCGGCGCTCGGGATTTGGCCCCCTCTGCTTCAAGGGAGACCCTCAAAGGTGAGAAAATAGGGATCGAGCGAAGCTCCCGGCGTTTTGCGGGGTCTATCACGATAGCCGCCGCCGGACGCGTCTTTGCGCCGTCTAACAACCGAGAGCCGCCCATCAATAGCGCCGAAAAACGTCCCGCCAATCCTCGCCGATGCCCATCCTAGAGCTCTTCCCCAAACCGTCTCGCGACCCAGACCAGACCCAGGAGACGACGGGAGACCCGGCCGCCGACCAGGCAGCGGGACGCGCAAGCCAGCCCCTCAAGCTGCGCACCCACCGCTACGGCGAACTGGAGGAGCATGAGATCATCCACCTGCTCGATTCGCTCGACGACGAGCGTTCCCGCGCCCGCTTCCGCGAGTCCATCTACATCTCCATCATCATCTGGCTCGCCATCGCCTGGTTCCTCTTCTACGGCCCGCGCGTCCTCTGGCATCAGCCGCGCTACATCGACCCCATCGCCCTGATGAAGCAGCACGACCAGGAGTTGACCTTTCTCCAGCAGCACAGCGCGCCCGTGCTGAAGCCCCCGCCGCCGCATCCGCAGATCGACCGCAAGACCATGGAGCAGCTTCAGCAGCAGGCCCGCCTGGCCGCGCCCACGCCGCAGCCTCCGCAGCAAGAGGCCAGCGCCCCCGCGCCGCCGGTCGCGCAGCCACAACTCCCTCTGCCCGCCGCGCCAAAGCCCGCCCAGCCATCGGTTGAATCGCCGCTGCCCGCCGCCCCGAAGCCCAACTTTGCCCAGAACAACCAGAGCGCCCATAGCGCAATCCAGGACGCACTTCGTGGAGCGTTTGGCGGCCGCGGCGGCGACTACGGCCCCTCCTCCGGCTCGCATGATCCTCTGCAGGCCGGCGCCCAGATCCTCTCAGACACCATGGGCGTCGACTTCAGTGCCTACATGCGCCGCCTGCACGACGACATCCAGCGCAACTGGGACCCCCTCATCCCCGAAGAGGTCCAGCCGCCGCTGATGAAGAAGGGGATCGTCGGCATCCGCTTCACCATTCTGCCCGACGGCAAGATCGGCGCCATGACCCTGGAGACCCGCTCCGGCGATGTCGCGCTCGACCACGCCGCATGGAACGCCATCACCAGCGAAGGCCAGTTCCCGCCGCTGCCCAGGCTGTTCCACGGCCCGCAGCTCGAGCTGCGCGTAGGCTTCTTCTACAACATCCCGCTCCCGGAGTAGCCAATCTAGGATGGGCGCCCCATCCATCGCGCAGCTTCTCCGCGCGATGAGTGGGATACTTGAGGAGCACATGCACCCACCCCACGCCTCCAACCCGCGCGAAGCAAAGTCATCCGACGCAGCCGAACAGCTCGTACGCCGCCGCCAGCTCCGCGGACTGCTCCTGCTCGCCCTCGCCGCCATCCTCTTCGCCATCCTCCGCGCCGGCGTGCATCGCGTCTTCACCGTGGGCTGGTGGCGGCTTTGGTAGACCTCGCCGAATCCGGGGCGCTCGCGCCGCTCGTCGTCGTCGCCGGCCCCACCGCCAGCGGCAAGACCGCGCTCGCCCTCGCCCTCGCCGAGCAGTTCTCCGGCGAAATCGTCTCCTGCGACTCCGTCGCCGTCTATCGCGGAATGGAGATCGGCACCGCCAAGCCCACCCTGGCCGAGCGCGCCCGTGTCCCGCACCACCTCATCGACATCGCCTCGCCCGACCAACCCTGCACCGCCGGAGACTATAGCCGCCTCGCCCGCCAGGCCATCCGCGAGATCTCGCAAAGCGGCCGCCTGCCCATCGTCTGTGGCGGAACGGGCCTCTACCTGCGCGCCCTCGTCGATGGCCTCTTCCCCGCCCCGCCCCGCCACGAGCCACTGCGCCAGAAGCTCCGCCAGCGCGCCCAACTTCGCGGCCCGGCCCACCTGCACCGCATCCTCGCGCGTCTCGACCCCGCCGCCGCCCGCCTCATCCACGCCAACGACGCGCCCAAACTCGTCCGCGCCATCGAGGTCACGCTCGCCGCCCGCCAGCCCATCACCCGCCAATGGCAGCAGCCGCGCGACCCGCTCACCGGCTTCCGCGTCCTCCACCTCTGCCTCAACCCGCCCCGCGCCGCGCTCTATACCCGCATCAACCGCCGCGCCGCAAAGATGTTCGACCCGCCAGACCAAGGCGGAGGCATCATCGAAGAGACCGCCCAGCTCCTCGCTCAATACGGCCCGGATTGCCGTCCGCTCGCCTCGCTCGGCTACGCCCAGGCCGCCGCACTCCTTCGCGGCGAGCTCTCCCGCGACCAGGCCATCGCAGCCGTCCAGCAGGGTCACCGCAACTACGCCAAACGCCAGCTCACCTGGTTCCGCAAGGACCCCGCCCTGCACTGGCTCCCCGGCTTCGGCAGCGACCCGCAGACCATCCAGCAGGCCTCCGCCCTCGTCGCCCACCACCTAAAAACTCGATAGCCGCTTGCCGGGACATAAAGGCCCGCTCATAGCGTGAGACAAAGGCGCATTAAGTTAAATGGGGAACTCGATGAACTCTCGTCGGACTAGTTGCGGCTATTTTTTCAGCAGCCAAAGAACGCAGGCGTGGGGTTCGAGGGCAAGGCTTTCGATGGACGTGACCTTGTTGAGGGTCTTGCCGGTCCAGACGTCTTTGATGCGGTAGGTGGTGGCTTCCAGGTTGTAGGCCTCGAAGCTGCTGTCGAGCACAACCTGGCTCTCGCCGATGTTGAACAGGGCGAGGGCGATGGAACCGTCGGGTGAGTCTGGGGGCAGATCGGCAGTCCAGACGATGATGTCTTCGTCGTGCAACACCTGGCTGCTGCGGGTCGCGGTCTGGTCGATGCGGATCAGGTCGGGGTTGGTGAGCAGCTTCAGGGTTGCGTCGTCGAGCAGGGTGAGGTTGGCGCCCAGGATCAGCGGCGAGCGGGCCATCGCCCACAGAGTGAGCAGCGTCTGCTGCTCGGTTGGGGTGAGGCGCGTGCTGCGGGGCGCACCGTCGCCGGGCGAGGGGCGCAGTTCGCCGAGGGGAAGCATGTCGGCGTCGGGCCAGTTGCCGGGTTTGGCGTACTGCGCCCAGGCCGCGGTGTTGGCGAACTGACCAGTGAGGCTCTGGGGGAACCCATTGCCGGTGTCATTCGTCCATACGTCCCAGAAATCGTCGGAGATGCGCCACATCTGCGCGAGGCCGGCGACCTCGGCGGCGTTGTCGAGCGAGGTGGGCCCGGGCGAGAGCGAGAGAACCATTGGGCGGCCGGTCTTGTCGATGGCGCGGCGGATCATGCGGATCTCGTCGGCCTTGTATGGGTGCGACGCGATGCAGTCCACCTTGATGAGATCGACGCCCCAGCCCGCGTACTGGCTGAGCAGCGAGTCGTACCAGGCCTGGCCGGCGGCATTGTTCTTCACGCCCCAGTTGGTCGGGTCCCACGGACAGGCGTCCGTGGTATCGGCGGCATCCGTTGCGTGAAAGACGCTATTGGCGATGGGCAGGTTGCGCTCGACCGAGGCGCGCGGGATTCCGCGAACGATGTGGATGCCGAACTTGAGGCCCTGCGAGTGGACCCAGTCGGCGAGAGGTTTGAAGCTCGTGGACTGAATCGTGGCGATGAGCTTCGGCGCGGCGGTATCCGGCGCGGAAGCCTGCGGCGAAGGGGGAACACTCTGTGCCGTCTGGGCCGATGGGAAGCGTGCGGGCACCGGAACATAGCGTCCGTTGGCGTCGATTGCGTAGTGGAGCGTGTCGGGCTTGGAACGGTCTTCCGGGTTGAAGAAGAACCATCCCTCGTCGATAACGGCATACTGCCAGCCGAAGGACTTGAGCTCGTTGGCTTCGACCTTCGCATTGGCGCGGAACTGCTCCTCCGTGATGGTGAGGCCGTAGGCGTCCCAGCTATTCCAACCCATCGGCGGAGTGGCGGCGACCTTCGCCGCGGGGGCCGTCTGCGCGGCTGGCGGCGGCGTTTGCGTACGTGCCGGCTGACCGGCCAGTACCGGGATCAACAGAAGACCTGCCCACGAGACTTTCATGCTGCCCTCACGTTCGTTCGCGTACGTTCGCGTGCGTGGAAATAAGTTGCATCCACGATACCGCTAGATGGGGCCGAGCGCACGGCAGTCTGATGGAGCGGCTTATCTGATCCGCAGGTTCGATCTCCGCCCCACCCGCTCAAGAAATGCGATAGCCTCTGGTTGGATGATTATTTGGCGCAACAGACGACCGGATACGGGTCGGTCACACCCTCGCGGGTCGTGGACCGTCGAAGCGGTAGCGGCTGGAGCCGGGCTCACTTTGGCTCTGCTGGCTGGATGCGCCAGCCCAGGGCCGCCGCAGCCTCCGTCGCTGAAGCTGCCCGAGGTGGTCTCCGGGTTGACCGCGGGCCGCGTGGGCGACGATGTAAGGCTGCACTGGACAACCCCATCGCGAACCACCGACAAGCTGCTGATCGCGGGGCCGATTGAGGCGGAGATCTGCCGCGAGAATCTTGCTGCGGCTCCAACCACTGCGGTGAAGGGTGGTCAGAGTGCTGCTCCGGGCGCGAGGGAAAATGCGGTGACGGCCCCCTGTTCTCCGGTTGTGCTGCGGAAGCGTGTGACGCCGGGCGCGTCCGAGGCGGTCGATGCGCTGCCGGCGGAGCTGTCCGCTGCGCCCGCGCGGCTGCTTGCCTATCGGGTGCAACTGCGCAATGCAGCGGGCCGCACGGCGGGGGCATCGGCTGCCGTCTTCGCGGCATCGGGGCCTGCGCCGCATGCGGTCGAAGACCTGCGCGGCAAGGTGACGAAGGCGGGAGTGGTGCTGGAGTGGAAGCCAGAGGCACAGGGCACAGGGAACAGGGAGCAGGGAACAGAAGGCGCGAATACGATTGAGCTGGATCGCACAATTTTGCAGCCTGCAACAGCAAATACAACGACAACGACGGCGTCAAATTCAATGGCAACAACGGCGGGTTTGGGTTCAGAGCGCAAGGGTGGTTTGCCGACTGCGGCAAAGGAGCCATCGGAGTCGCACTTCCGGGCGGGTGGTGCCGCAGACGAAGGTGGAACGATCGACCGCTCCGCGCAGATCGGGCAAACGTATCGCTACACGGTGCAGCGCGTTCGCAGCGTGGAACTGGGTGGGCAGACTCTGGAGTTGCGCAGTGTACCTTCCGCTGAGGTCACGGTAGCGATGCAGGATGTCTTTCCGCCGGGGGCGCCGGTGGGACTGGTCGCAGTTCCTGGCTTTGCAGGCGAACCGTCCGCGGGCCAGAGCGCGGGGCTGGCTGGCGAACAGGCCGCACCTCAAATCCAGAGGCCGGCGATCGACCTCTCCTGGGAGCCGGATTTGGAGCCGCGCAGCGCAGGCTACCGCGTCTATCGGCGCGATTTGGACGGCGACGCTCCGGAGGTGTGGCGGCAGCTCGGTTCGGGACTTGTGCCAGTAGCTGCTTATCGCGACCTGAGCGTCGTAGCAGGTCGAAGATACGCCTATCGCGTGACTGCAATGAGCGAGGCGGGCAATGAGTCTGCACCAAGCGCCGAGGTGCAGGAGACGGCCCCTGCGCAGTGAGAAGCCCCACCCTAACGACGAGGAAGCCATCGCGAAGATGGGGCACTCGTGAGTGGTTTACTTGCTCTGGGCGGTGGCGAAGCGTTTGTTGATCTCGTCCCAGTTGACGGTGTTCCACCAGGCGGCCAGGTACTCTGGGCGGCGGTTGTTGTACTTGAGGTAGTAGGCGTGCTCCCAGACGTCGTTGCCGAGGATGGGGTAAAGGCCCTCGGAGAGCGGATTGTCCTGATTGGCCGTGGTGACGATCTTGAGCTTGCCGGCCTGGAAGACGAGCCATCCCCAGCCGGAGCCGAACTGCTTGGCGGTGGTCTCGTTGAAGAGCTTCTTGAAGCTCTCGAAGTCGCCGAAGTCGGCCTTGATCTGCGCGGCGATCGCGCCGTTGGGTGGGCCGCCCCCCGCCGGCTTCATGATCTGCCAGAACATGCTGTGGTTGACGTGGCCGCCGCCGTTGTTCTGCACCACCTTGCGGATGTCCTCGGGGATGGCGCTGAGGTGCCGGATGAGGTCTTCGGGGGATTTTGTGGCCAGCTCCGGGTGCTTGTCGATGGCGCCGTTGAGGTTGGTGACGTAGGCCTGGTGGTGCTTGTCGTGGTGCAGCTTCATGGTCGCCTCGTCGATGTGGGGTTCGAGGGCTGCGTAGCCGTAGGGCAATGGTGCGAGTTCGTATGCCACTGTATTTTCTCCTGTCGATAATGGTGCGAATGCTGGAACTGCTATCCGCAGTATTGGATGCAACGGAGTGGGCGACGGTGCGAATGAGTTTGCGTTTTGTTGCGCGACCGGACTGCACTTGGCTTGTACACTAAGAATGTGCGACAAGAGATCAAGATAAGGAAAAAGGGCAAAGAATGAGCGATCGGCAGAACGAACTGGACCAGCTTTCCATCAATACACTGCGTTTTCTGGCTGTAGACGGAATCGAAAAGGCGAAGTGCGGCCATCCGGGAGCGCCGCTGGGCTGCGCGCCGATTGCGTATCTGCTGTATCACAAGCTGATGAAGCACGATCCTGCGGACCCGAAGTGGATCGATCGCGACCGGTTTGTGCTATCGAACGGTCACGCGTCGATGCTGCTGTACGGCTCGCTGCATCTCTCCGGCTACGACCTGCCGATGGCGCAACTGGAGCAGTTTCGCCAGTGGGGGTCGGAGACGCCGGGACATCCGGAGCGCGGCGAGACGCCGGGCGTCGAGGTGACGACCGGGCCGCTGGGGCAGGGCTTCGGCATGGCGGTGGGAATGGCCGTGGCGGAGAAGCATCTGGCGGCGGTGTACAACCGCGACGGCCACGCGGTCGTCGACCACCACACCTATGTGCTGTGCGGCGACGGCGACCTGATGGAGGGCGTATCGCATGAGACGGCGTCGCTGGCCGGGACGCTGGGGCTGGGCAAGCTGATTGTGCTGTACGACGACAACCTGATCTCGCTGGATGGGCCGACTTCGCTCAGCTATACGGAGGACGTGACGAAGCGCTTCGAGGCGTACCACTGGCAGGTGCTGAGCGTGGCCGATGGCAATGACCTGGTGGCGATCGAGGACGCAATTCATGCAGCGAAGGCGGATACGACGCGGCCGACGCTGATCCGTGTGCGGACGGTGATTGGGTATGGAAGCCCGAAGGCAGGGACGAACAAGGCCCACGGCGAGGCGCTGGGTACTGAGGCGGCGAAGGAGACCAAGAAGAACCTGGGATGGCCCGAGGACAAGAACTTCTATGTTCCGGAGGAGGCGCGGGCGAACTGGATCACGATCAAGCCGAAGGGCAAGAAGCTGCACGCGGAATGGGACGCACAGTTCGCCGAGTACAGGAAGGCGTATCCGGAGCCGGCGGCGGAGTTCGAGCGCGTGGTTGCGGGCAGGCTGGCCGAGGGCTGGGAGAAGGCGATTCCGACCTTCCCGTCGGGGCCGGATGCCAAGAAGGTGGCGACGCGCATCGCTGGAAATGTGGTGATCAACGCAATCGCGCAGGCGGTGCCGGAGCTGTTTGGCGGCGCGGCCGACATTTCGGCTTCGACCAAGACGAACTTCAATGGCTCGCCCAGCTTCCATGTGGATGCGGCGGGGCGGAACATCTACTTCGGCGTGCGCGAGTTCGGCATGATGGCGATGGTGAACGGAATCGCAGCGCACGGAGGGCTGATTCCGTTTGGCTCGACGTTCTACGTCTTCTCCGACTACGCCCGCCCGGCGATCCGGCTGGGCTCGCTGATGGGGGTCCATGCGCTGTATGTGTTCACGCACGACTCGGTGGGACTGGGCGAGGACGGGCCGACGCATCAGCCGATCGAGCACCTGATGAGCATGCGCGCGATGCCGAACCTGACGGACCTTCGTCCGGCGGACGCCAACGAGACGGCGGCGTGTTGGCGGCTGGCGCTGGAACGCAAGGGGCCGTGCTTCATGGCGCTCTCGCGGCAGGACCTGCCGGTGCTGGATGCGGCGCTGGCGTTTGCGGGCGTACCCAAGGGCGCGTATTCGAGGACGCCGGAGGTGACGAAGCCGGATGTGATTCTGCTGGCTGCGGGCTCCGAGGTGGTGCCCTGCCTGACGGCGGCTGCTGAGCTGAAGGCCGCGGGGATTGCGGCGCGGGTCGTCTCCATGCCAAGCTTCCGCATCTACGACGAGCAGAGTGCTGCGTACAAGGCCGAGCTGCTGCCCGAGGGTACGCCGAAGGTTTCGCTCGAAGCAGGCGCGACGATGGGCTGGTGGAAGTACGTCGGACACAACGGCGCGGTGATCGGCATCGACCGTTTCGGCGCATCGGCGCCGGGGCCGATTGCGATGGAGAAGCTGGGCATCAGCGTGGCCAATGTTGTCGAGCACGCAAAGAAGCTGGTGAAGAAGTAGGCACTTCGTGCGGTTCTTGACGCGCTTGCGCGCGTGAAAGACCAAAATGCTAGGGCGGAGAGATGGTAGAGACAGAGCGGGAGATCCTGCGCGAGAAGAATGAAGAGGCGAAGCTCGGCGAGCGGACACCGTTCGATTCTTCGCTACAGGCGACGTACGAGGACAGCGTGGCTCCCGAGAGCGATTGGGAGCTTGAGGATTCGTAGGTGGCAAATCCACATGTTTGCAAAGGATGAAGCATGACGCAGGACGAAGCGAAGCGGCTGGTCGCACGGCGCGCGGTTGAGTTCGTGAAGGACGGCATGGTGGTCGGACTGGGCACGGGGACGACCGCGACAATGTTCATCCGCGAGCTTGCGGGGCGTGGATTGAAGATTCGCTGCGTTGCTTCATCGGACGCGAGCCACGAGCTGGCGGAGTCGCTGGGCATGAGCGTCGCAACCCTGACGGAGCTTCCCGAGCTGGATGTGTATATCGATGGGGCCGACGAGATTGCGCGCGTTCCTGGGCTGGGCTTTGGGCTCATCAAGGGCGGAGGCGGCGCGTTGCTGCGGGAGAAGATTGTGGCCAGCGCGGCGAAGAGCTTTATTGTTGTGGCCGACTCGACCAAGATGGTGGAGCATCTGGGCCGGTTTCCTCTGCCGGTCGAGGTAATCAAGATGGCCTTGCCCGTGGTGCAGCCGCGGCTGGCGGCGCTGGGCTTGAATCCAAAGCTGCGACCAGCGAAGAGCGGCGAAGGGCCGTACATTACCGACGAAGGGAACTATATCCTGGACTGCGCGTGTGGATGGATCGAGGACCCCGAGCGGACGGCGGCGGCGATCCGCACGATCGTCGGCGTGGTGGAGCATGGACTGTTTCTCGGCATGGCGACGCTGGCCCTGGTGGCGGGAGAGAACGGCGTGACCGAGTTGCGTCCGTAGGGATGCGTTGCAAGTTGCTGCTTGTTGGTTGAAGACGAGGAGCGCGAGAGTGCCGCGACCGGTTTTGGTTACATATAGCGTTTCTCCTACGGCTGCGGCGTTGGCTGCTGCGGCGGCGGAGTTCTTTGCGTCAGTGGTATCGGCGGCGGCAAAGGCACGGGGCGTGGCGCGGGTTGCAATCTCCGGCGGCACAACGCCGAAGAAGATGTTCGCGCTGCTTGCGGACCGGAGCAGACCGTACTTTAATCAGGTGCCGTGGGATCGGTTGCAACTCTTCTGGGTGGATGAGCGGTGCGTGCCGCCGACGGATGCGGAGTCGAACTATCGCATGACGAATGAGGCAATGCTCGAACATGTGCCACTGCCGGCGGCACAGATTCATCGCATCGAAGGCGAACTCGATCCCGAGGTTGCGGCCGCGCGGGTTGAGGCGGCGATTCGTGCAGCGTTTCGGCTGGAAGGCGCCCAGACTCCGGCCTTCGATCTGGTGTTGCTGGGGCTGGGCGAGGATGGGCACACGGCTTCGCTGTTTCCGCACACGGCGGCATTGTTTGAGCTGGGACGGATTGCGGTGGCGAACCATGTGCCGCAGAAGGAGACGTGGCGGATCACGCTGACCTGGCCGGTGATTAATCGGGGGCGCGAAGTTGCGTTCCTGATCGAGGGCGCGGCAAAGGCGCAGGCGGTGCGGGATGTCTTCTGCGGGGCGTACGATCCGGAGGCGAAGCCGTCGCAGTTGGTTCGTCCGGCGAGCGGTAGACTAACGCTGTTGCTCGATGCGGCGGCGGCGGAGAAACTGCCACGGCCGGCGGGTTCGGAAGCTGCCGGGGCTGGATCGTCGTCTGTCGCGACGATGGAGATATAGATGATTCTTGCGGGCGACATTGGCGGGACGAAGGTCCATCTTGCGCTATACAACTTCGCGGACGGGCGACTGAAGGCGGTCCGCGAGCGGAGGTTTGCGGCGCAGAAGTTTGCGTCGCTGGACGCGGCGGTGAAGGCGTTTTTCGCCGACGGCAGCACGGAAGAGATCGCCGCGGCTTGCTTTGGCTGTCCGGGGCCGGTGCGCGATGGACGGCTGAAGCTGACCAACCTGCCGTGGACGCTGGATGCGCGCGAGCTGGCGCGGACGCTGGCGATCGAGCACGTCTTTTTGATCAACGATCTAGAGGCGAACGGGTACGGGATTCCCGAGCTTGCGCCGGAGAGCGTCTTCACGTTGCATGCGGGCAATGCAGCGGCGGTGGGACATCGCGGGCTGATCGCCGCGGGCACTGGGCTGGGCGAGGCGCTGCTGATCTGGGATGGCACAGCGCATCGGCCGATTGCGTCCGAAGGTGGGCACTGCGACTTTGCGGCGCGCACGGACCGCGAGATTGCTCTGCTGGAAGTTCTGCGGCACAAATTACACGGGCGCGTGAGCTGGGAGCGTGTCGTCTCCGGGCTTGGGATTCAGAACATCTACGCGTTTCTGCGCGATGAGGAAAAGATCGACGAGCCAGCGTGGCTCCGCGAGCGGATGGCCGACGACGACCCGAACGCGGTGATCGGCGCGTGCGCTGAGGATGGGTCGAGCGCGCTGTGCTTCGAGACGATGCAGACCTTTGCAGCGGCGTACGGCGCGGAGGCGGGCAATATCGCGCTGATGGTGCTGGCGACGGGCGGGATATATCTGGGCGGCGGCATTGCACCTAAGATTCTGAAGACGCTGGACGGCGGCGGGTTTATGCAGGCGTTTCTGGACAAGGGACGGCTGTCGCCGCTGCTGGAGTCGATTCCGGTGCGCGTGATATTGGACGAGAGCTGTGCGCTGCTGGGCGCGGCGGCGTACGCGGAGGCACGCGCAGCAGAGATTACGGGCCACTCGGAGCGGGCGGCGACGGTGCGGGGCTGAGCAAGAGGCTTAACGCCGATCGCCACCGATTAGACCGATACGACTCATGGGGGGATAAACTGAGCCTATTCGCGCACCCTACACTTAACGCAAGGAGGCTGCCATGAGGGAATCGTGAATCTCGATGAGGTCTCGATAGCAGGCCAGGGCCATCTGCTTGGGATCTCCTCCGCCGATTTGAAAGGCAAGCTTTATCTCGCGGAACTTCGACTCGAACTTCCGGAGCAGCGAGACCTCGCGGCACATTCTGTTGAATGCCCTGGTCGATGTGGCTTCGATGACGTCTCGCAGGTTGTGGTCCCAGAAGGGCAGCGCGAGAGAAAAATCCTCCGGTTCGCCGAGGTAGAGGAGCTTGCCCTCGAACTCGACGAGCAGTCGCTCTTCGATCTTGATCCGGTATGGCGTCTGGTCTCTGGAGAGCCAGAGCAACTTTTGATGGACGCTGTCTTTCGCTTCGTCGATCTCCGCTCGGACTGCGTTTTCAAATCGGCTGCCCTTCGTCCTGGACCGAACATAGGAGGCGATCAAGGGCAGGAAGAAGCCTGTTACCGCGCCGAGCAAGGCTGTAATGGCTTGGTTCATAGGGCGAATGGCTTGTGCCTCTCATGGGCAGTATATGCCCGATGGGGTCCGCGGTCTGTGGCCGGGGATTTAGTCTAGTGGGAGTTGCTTGGGGGGATTGGCGCGAGATGAAGATTTGGCGTGGGTTGGCAGTTGCGGGCTTGATGGTGGGGATCGGTGGAGTTGCCGCGGGACGCGTTGAGGCGCAGCGGCTGCCGGGTGGGGTTCGACCAGAGCACTATTCGCTGACGATTACGCCGGACCTGAAGGCGGCGACGTTTGTTGGAAGCGAGACGATCGAGGTGGTTCTCGATGCGCCGACGACGGCCATAACGCTGAATGCGGCGGAGATTGAGTTCTCAGAAGTCCATGGTGCAAACATCAAGTCGAACGCTGAAGCTTCAACGGTCTGGCAGACCGCAACAGTGACGTTGGACTCAGCGAAGGAGCAGGCCACATTCAACTTTTCTCAGCCTCTGTCCGCCGGGCGAGCGACCCTGAAGATCGAGTACAGGGGGATTCTGAACGATAAGCTGCGCGGGTTCTATCTCTCGAAGACGAAGCTGCGGCGGTATGGGGTGACGCAGTTTGAGGCGACGGACGCGCGGCGGGCGTTTCCGTGCTTCGACGAGCCGGCGTTGAAGGCGGCCTTCGACGTGACGCTGGTGATGGATGCGGGCGACACGGCGATCTCGAATACGAAGATTGTCTCTGACCAGCCGGGCCCGGTGGCGGGGAAACATACGGTGGCGTTTGCAGAGACTCCACGGATGTCAACCTATCTGGTGGCGTGGCTGGTGGGGGACTTCAAGTGCAGCGCGGGCAAGGCGGATGGAGTGCCGGTCCGTGCGTGCGCGACGCCGGACAAGGTGAAGTTGACGCGCTTTGCACTGGATTCAGCGAAGCAGACGCTGCGCGACTACGACAGGTACTTTGGCATTAAATACCCGATGGCGAAGCTGGACCTGGTGGCGGTTCCCGACTTCGAGGCGGGCGCAATGGAGAACTTCGGGTGCATCACATTCCGCGAGACGGAGCTGCTGGTGGCGAAGAAAGACGGCGCGCTCAATGCGAAGAAGGAGGTCGCCGAGACGGTGGCGCACGAGATGGCGCACCAGTGGTTCGGGGACCTGGTAACGCCAGTGTGGTGGGACAACCTGTGGCTGAACGAGGGATTTGCGACGTGGATGGAGATGAAGGAGGCGGCCAGGGAGCATCCGAAGTGGAGGTTCGACGAGGACGCGGCGTTGGACAAGGAACGCACCATGGACGCCGATGCGGGCCGTACGACGCGCCCCATCCGGGCGCGGGCGGAGACGCCGGACGAGATCAACGAGAGCTTCGACGTGATTGCGTATGGCAAGGCGGGCGCGGTGATCGGAATGGTGGAGAACTGGGTCGGCGAAGAGACGTTTCGCAAGGGGGTGCAGGCGTATCTGGCGGCGCACTTGTACGGGAATGCGACGGCGGAGGACTTCTGGAACGCGCAGGCGCGGGTGAGCGGGCTGCCGGTGGACAAGGTGATGCGCAGCTTTGTGGAACAGCCGGGGGTTCCGCTGGTGACGCTGTCAAGCGGAGGCGCGGGCGTGCCCGTGACACAACGCAGATTTTTTCTCTCTGGGGCTGCTCCCAACACGAAAGAGGCGTGGACGGTTCCGGTGTGCTTCAAGGCTGCGTCGTGCCGGCTGCTGACTCCGGGTGCGACGACGCTGGATGTGCCGGTCCCGGTGTCGCTGGGAATGGTGTCGCCGGAATTGCAGTTTGTGTATGCAGACGAGGGAGACAAGGGGTACTACCGGACGGATTATTCGGCGGGACAGCTTAAAGCTATTGTCGCGAATGCGGAGACTGCGCTGACACCGCCGGAGCGGATTGGGCTGTTGGGCGATCGCTGGGCGCTGATGCGGGCGGGCGAGGGGTCGGTAGGCGAAATTCTGGATCTGGCGCTGGCGGTGAAGCAGGACCCGAACGCTGCGGTTCTGGAGAGCGCTCTGGGAAAAATTGGTGCGATCGGGACACAGATTGCGACGGACAACGACCGCAAACGGCTGGATGGGGTGGTCCGGCGGGAGTTCGGCGGGGTGTATGCGGGGCTGGGCAAGGGCGGAAAACATGAGCCGGAGGACCGCGCGGAGCTGCGCGAGACGCTGTTTGTGGCGCTGGGGCGGGCGGGCGATCCGGCGGTGCTGGCGGAGGCGGCGAACGAGACGAAGGATCTGTTCGCCGGGCAGAAGTCGGCGGATGCGGCGGTGGTGGATGCGGCGGCGGCGATGGTGGTAGCGAAGGGCGATGCGGCAATGTACGAGAAGATGCTGCGCGTGGCGCAGACGGCAACTGATCCCGACCTGAAGCAGGACGCGCTGCATACGCTGACGCGCTTCCAGTCGCCTGAGCTGGTGGCGCGGACGCTGGAGTACGCGGTGTCGGACAAGGTGCGCAGTCAGGACAGTTGGACGCTGATTGCGCGGCTGCTAGAGCGGCGCGAGACGCAAGACCAGGCGTGGGCCTTCGTCCAGCAGCACTGGGCGGAGATCGCACGCAGGCAGACGGAGAGCTCGGGCGCGCGGATCGTCGCGGCGGCGGGCGCGTTCTGCACGGTCGAGAGGCGGGATGAGGTGGCAGGCTTTTTTGCGGCACATCCGGTCGCGTCAACCCAGCGGACGCTGGCGAAGTCGATCGACAGCATCAACGACTGCATCCACCTGCGGGCGGTGCATGGGCCGGAACTGCGGCAGTGGCTGGACGCGCACGCGGGGCAGTAGGGCGCGACAACGGTCTGGCCATATCTCCCATTTCTGTTCCAAACAACTCAGGTAGATTCCAGCTGCTCCGTCACGCCGTTCCGCGGCAGCGGCTGGTACGCTTAATACCAATGCAACCTGGACTCTCCACCCACGTCTTCTTCCAGCACCGCCTGCACCCCGGCCTGCTGGACGCTCTCGCCGCCGCCGGCGCGCGCACCATCGAGGTCTTCGCCGCGCGCCACCACTTCGACTACACCGATGCGCCCGCCGTGCGCGAGCTCGCCGCCTGGTTCCGCTCCAACGACGTGCGCGCTGTGCTGCATCAGCCCATCTATCTCTCCGAGGGCGGGCGCGACTTCAGCAGCGAAGACTCAGCCCAGTGGTCGCGCCACGTTGCGCCCAATCTCAACCTGATCGCCGCCGAGAAGTCCCACCGCATCGCCGCCATGGACGAGGTGAAGCGCGCGCTCGAGTCCGCCGAGCAGGTCCCCTTCACCGCCATCGTCTTCGACCTTGGGCTGAGGGACGCGCCCTGGGACGAGCACGCCCTGGAGCGCTCGCTCACCGCCATCGAGCACCTCAAGGCATTCGCCGCCCCGCTCGGTGTGCGCCTTCTGCTGCAAAATTTGCAGAACGATGTCACCACGCCGGAGCATCTGCTCACCATCCTCAAGACCGGCCACTTCGACTCGGTCGGCGTCTGCCTCGACCTCGGCCACCTCCATCTCGCCATGCCCGCCAGCGACGCGCCGCACGACTCCGGAATCGGCGCCGCCATCGAACTCCTCGGCCAGCGCATCGCGCAGGTGCATCTGCACGACAACCACGGCGCCTTCGCGCATTCCGCCGAAATGAAAGATGAACATCTCTGGCCGGGCAGCGGCACCATCGACTGGCCCGCCGTCTCCTCCGCGCTTGCAACCCTGCCCGCCGCCACGCCCGCCATCCTGGAGATCGCCACCGACCGCGACGAGCCCGCCGAATCCGTCACGCGCAAGGCCGAAGCCGTCTTCCGCGCGCTCGAAAACCAGCAATCCACGCACCTTTCGCAGAATTTGTAACCGAAAATGATCGCAATGAGCGCCTTATGAGCGAATTAGAAACAAAATCAGTTACAAATCCTCCCGTCGCCGCCATCGCCTCGCTCGCCGCCCACGTCGGCGACACCGTCACCCTTCGCGGATGGCTCTACAACATGCGCGAGAGCGGCAAGCTCCTCTTCCCTATCTTCCGCGACGGCACCGGGACCATCCAGGGCATTGTCTCTCGTGATAGCACCCCGCCCGCTGCCCCGTCCGAGGTCTTCCTTCGCGTCAAGTCCCTCACCCAGGAGTCGTCCGTCATCGTCACCGGCCGCGTCCGCGCCGACGCGCGCGCCCCCTCCGGCTTCGAGCTCGATGTCGCCAACCTCGAAATCGTCCACCTCGTCCCCACCGACGCGCCCTACCCCATCACGCCCAAGGAGCACGGCACCGACTTCCTCATGGAGCATCGCCACCTCTGGATGCGCACGCCGCGCCAGTCCGCCATCCTGCGCATCCGCGCCACCATCATGCGCGCCGCGCAGGAGTACTTCGACACCCACGGCTTCGTCCGCACCGACCCGCCCATCCTCACCCCCGCCGCCTGCGAGGGCACCAGCACCCTCTTCGCGCTGGACTACTTCGGCGACCCCGCCTTCCTCACCCAGTCCGGCCAGCTCTACATCGAGGCCACCGCGCTAGCCCTCGGCAAGGTCTACAGCTTCGGCCCCACGTTTCGCGCCGAAAAATCCAAGACCCGCCGCCACCTCACCGAGTTCTGGATGATCGAGCCCGAGGTCGCCTTCATGGACCTCGACGGCGACATGGACCTCGCCGAAGCCTTCCTCACGCACATCGTCTCTCGCGTGCTGGAGCTGCATCGCGCCGACCTCAAACTCATCGGCCGCGACATCGCCAAGCTGGAAGCCGTCATCGCCCCGCTGCCTTCGGAATCAGAAATTGAAGCTGTCATCCTGAGCGAAGCGCGCAGCGCTGAGTCGAAGGACCCCGATGAATCACGCCCCGCCGCGACCGCCGGAACCTTTTCAACCACGAACCCACATGCCCCGCGTTTTCCCAGGCTCAGCTACGACGAAGCCCACGAAATGCTCGAAGCCGCGTTCAAAGCGGGCAAGCTCGAAGCCCCGCACATCTACGGCGACGACCTCGGCTCGCCCGACGAGACCTACATCTCCTCCCAGTTCGACCGCCCCGTCATGATTCACCGCTACCCCGCCGCCTCCAAGGCCTTCTACATGCAGCCCGACCCGGCCGACCCCACCAAGGCCCTCTGCGTCGACGTCCTCGCCCCCGAGGGCTACGGCGAGATCATCGGCGGCTCGCAGCGCGTCGACAGCTACGACCTCCTCCGCGCCCGCATCCTCGAGCACAACCTGCCCCTCGCCGCCTTCGAGTGGTACCTCGACCTCCGCCGCTACGGCTCCGTCCCCCACTCCGGCTTCGGCATGGGCATCGAGCGCGCCGTCGCCTGGATCTGCGGCCTCGACCACGTCCGCGAAACCATCCCCTTCCCCCGCACCCTCAACCGCATCTACCCGTGAGAGACACCGGTACTGGAACGCCGGCCAGCCTTGTTGAACAATTGATTTTCGGAGGGGCGGAAAATGGCAAAGCACGGAATTAGAGGGGCATCTGTAGCAAACATCCTGACGGGGAACGATTTTGCGGGGTGGAGCCTATGCATCGGTGCAGGCGCTTCTTTGCCGTTGTTCCCGACTTGGCAAGATTTGGTACAAGAGCTCTTAACATCGGGGCCAAACGCCTTATCGTCAGCGGACGCGGATTATCTACGTCAGTCTTTTCCCCCTGAAGCACTCATTCGAGCTTCCCAAGAACTGCTCGGAGCAGACGATGGCGCTTATCGCTCATATCTGACCCAAATACTCTATGCGAACATTCAGAAACAGGCGGAAAGACTATGGCCCACCGTAGCCAAGTGTCTTATGGCCCGCGTACCGGGAAACGCTCTTGCGTCAGAATGGAAAGACTTTCGCAACTTCATCCGTCTACACACCACTACCTCCAGCGACTTGGCGGCAGTAATCCTCGATGGACTCGGAAGCGACCACGCCCCAAACTGCATTTTGACATTCAATGCCGAGCCACTCCTTTTCGCCGCGCTCAACGCCGAAGCGGTGAAGAGGTTCAGATTGTATAATCCCATGCCAACAGACTCTGATTCAGAGAATGGTCCGGGCGTAATCGATCGCGTTGAGGGGTCGACATCTTGGAGCAAAAGAGGACGGATCCCCTTTTACTTCTGCCACGGGTTCTTGCCGATAAACCATCCGCCTGTAACAGCAGGCACGACACCGGCTGCGACCTTTGACAGCAAGATGGTCTTTTCAGAATCCGACTACCTCAACCTTGCGAACAACGTGCTCTCGTGGCAATCGTCAGTATTTACAAGAGCCGCTATGTCCGACCGCATCTTGTTCGTCGGCCTATCGTTGACCGACCCAAACATGAGGCGCTGGCTGGCATGGATTCATGGGCAGCGTCTTAAGGAGATCAAAGCGCGCAACCCAACAGTGCGCGAGAGTACCCAACACATTTGGCTTCAAAGGACCTCCGGCAATCCGGCAATCGAACGATGGACAGAAGCGCTAGTAGCCCACCTAGGGATACGGATTGTCTGGATAGACAATTGGAGTGAAGCAGGACCAACACTCAGACAAATGCTTAATCTTTAGGGCTGGCCGTGTAGGGCCGGGTGCCCCATTCATCGCGCCTTTGCCTCATGCGCCGCTTCAACGGCATTTCAACAGCCCGCTTGCCGCTCGTTCTCAAGGAATGCGAGTGGCGATTCAACACTCCACGGCCCAAAGAACAACAAACCCAACTAGGCAGTGCTGCCCAGGCTGTCCAGCTTGCGCGTCACCAGTTCGTTCAGCAGCGCGGGATTCGCCTGTCCCTTCGACAGCCGCATCACGTTGCCGACGAAGAACGCCGCCACCGTCTTCTTGCCGCCGCGGTACTGCGCAACCTGCTTCGGGTTCGCCGCGATCACCTCGTCGATCATCGCCTCGATCGCGCCCGCATCCGAGATCTGCCGCGGCTTGTCGCGCTCGTAGACCTCGGCGAAGTCCTTGCCCTCGGCGAAGCAGCTGTCCAGCAGTTGCTTCAGCATCTTGCTCGACAGCTCGCCCGACTCGGCCAGGTCCGCGGCCTGCACAATCCCCTTCAGCGTCACCGGCGACTGCTCCAGCTCCAGCGCCGCGGCCTTCAAGCGCCCGGTCAGTTCGCTGGTAATCAGCGACACCACGCGCTTCGGACTCTTCGCCTGCTTCGCCGCCGCCTCAAAGCGGTCGGCAAACGCGCGCGTCGCGGTCAGCGTCATCGCGTCCTGCTGCGTAATGTCGTACTCCGCGATCATGCGCGCGCGCCGCGCCTCGGGCAGCTCCGGCAGGGTCTTCAGAATCTCGCGCTGCCACGCCTCGCCGACCACCAGCGGCGGCAGGTCCGGCTCCGGGAAGTAGCGATAGTCGTGCGCCTGCTCCTTCGAGCGCATGGAGTAGGTGCGGCCCTCGGCGCTGTTCCACAGCCGCGACTCCTGCGCCACGTGCCCGCCGCCTTCGAGCACCTCGATCTGCCGCTCGATCTCGTACTCCAGCGCCGCGCGGATAAAGCGAAAGCTGTTGACGTTCTTTACTTCGGCCTTCGTCCCAAACTTCTCCGCGCCATTGAGCATCACGCTGACGTTGGCGTCGCAGCGCAGGCTGCCCTCTTCCATGTTGCAGTCGCTGACGCCGCAGTACAGCAGTATCTCCTTCAGCCGCGTCAGGTACTCAAACGCCTCGTCCGGAGTGCTCAGGTCCGGCTCGCTGACGATCTCCACCAGCGGCGTGCCGCAGCGGTTCAGGTCGATGTACGTCCGCGAGACCGAGTCGGCAAAGCCGTCGTGCAGGCTCTTGCCCGCGTCCTCTTCCAGATGCAGCCGCGTGATGCCGATACGTTTCGCCGCACCACTCGCGTCTGGGACAGCGCCTGCGGCTGGTATTTCGATCCATCCGTGCTCCGCAATCGGCCGGTCGAACTGCGAGATCTGGTAGCCCTTGGGCGAGTCGGGATAGAAATAATTCTTGCGCGAAAAGATGCTCGTCTCGCGAATCTCGCAGTGGATGGCCTTCGCCGCCAGCACCGCCAGCTCCACCGCGCGGCGGTTCAGCACAGGCAGCGCGCCGGGCAGACCCAGGCACGTCGGACACACATGCGTGTTCGGCTCGCCGCCGTAGCGGTTCATGCAGCCGCAGAAGGCCTTCGACTCGGTCAAGAGCTGGACATGGACCTCCAGCCCGATCACAGGCTGGTACTTGGCAAGAACTTCAGGCGAAATATCTACAGCTATGGACATGATCACTATCTTATCAATGCTTGCCCAAGGGAACGATGTTCCAAGTGCAGACGGCGGGTAGGTTGATCAGTTGCTGTTCCGTTAGCTTTCTTTGAATCTTACGTGCCGGGACGTCAAAGACAAAGCCTTCCGTGAAGTTCGAAAAGCAGGGCTTAGATGCCCATGAACTCCATGCATTCACCGCTATCAAGAGATGATTCTCATCGATCCACTTGATCGCCTGAGTGTTGAGCCCGGGGCTACCGCAGTGACGTTTTGCGTCCAACGTGAATTGACGCTCCGCCATTGGGACTAGCTCTGTGTCTTCGACGATGTCTCCCGTCGACGCAATACGGAATAACTGCACGTCCGATACATATGCGTTGTAGTTCCAAGTCGCCGCAAAGGCCCCGTTTACCGATACAGTTACCCACCCGAAAGCCGCTTCAAAGTCTTTATGATTTTGTGTGAGCGTGTGTCCTTCGCGAGAGAAAGCGACCACCGCATTGACACCCTTTGGATCAGGATGTTCAATGCGGACTGTTACTCCATCGCGTTCAACATGAATTGGGAACTTCGGGTCGTCATTCTGGGCAAAGAAATACAGTCCATCCTGGGCGCATCGATCGATCATCCGCTTTGGGACCGACTGGGCCGTCGATAAAACAGATAATCGCAAAAGCAAAGCAAATGCAAAGATTTTCTTCATTGTTCTGATCCTTTAGCCAATGACTCTCGGCGAAAATCCTGTGCCCCAGCAGGTTATCACTGCTACGAGCTAGCCCAGCAGGTAGACTTAACCCAGCAATGATTCTGCCTTTCGTCCGTGAAGTGCTTGCGGACCTTGAGAACTGTGTCCCTTTTGAACGTGTCCGTCGCCACTTGAGCGCCGGCAGCGGGCGAAGACGCGTCTCCGGCCTCACCTTCACCGCGCGCGCGCTGTATCTTCCGCTCTTCGTCCGCGCCGCCAACGCACCTTGCCTCATTCTGGTCGCCGACAACAAGGCCGCTGAAGAGCTGCACGCGACCATCCTCGCCGCCTGCGAGCTGACCGGCGCGCTCGCCGCCGACTCCGTCCTGCGCCTGCCCGCGCACGATGTGCTGCCGTTCGAGAACCTCTCCCCGCATCCCGAGATACTCGAAACCCGCGCCGCCACGCTGTGGAAGATCGCCAGCGGGACCGCGCGCCTCGTCATTGCGCCGGTCGAAGCGGCCTGCATGAGGCTCTTTCCGCGCGACCACTACGCAGCCCTCGCGTTGCGCCTCAGGTGCGGCGAGGAGGTGCTGCCCGAGATGCTTGTCGAGCACCTGCTCTCGGTCGGCTACACACGCGTCGATGTGGTCGAGATGCCCGGCCAGGTCACGCTGCGCGGCGGCATTCTGGACGTCTACTCGCCCGAGATGGACCGCCCCGTCCGCCTCGAATTCTTCGGCGACGAGATCGAGTCCATCCGCCGCTTCGACCCCGACACGCAGCGTTCCGCCTCCACGCTGGACGAGGCGCTGCTGCTGCCGCTCACAGAAACGCCGGTCACAGAGAAGATTCTCGCCGCCATCAACGCCCGCCTCACGCGCAGCGGCACGGATGCCGGTGCAGCACTCGAAGGCGGCGAAGAGCCGGCCGAACTCCTCGCTCACCTCCCGGAAGCGGGTGCCCCATCCATCGCAGCAACATCGCGATGGGTGGGTCCGGAAGCCACCATCTTTCCTGGCTGGGAGTTCTTCGCGCCGGTCGCCCCTGCCGCTGCGCAGGCCAACCTCACGCTGCTCGATCTGCTCGGCCCAACGGCTCGCGCCTTCCGCGAAGAGCCGGCGATGGTGAAGAACCAGGGCGAGCGTTGGTGGAACAAGGTCGAGCAGCGCCACGAGCGCTCCGGCATTGGTTCGCTCGTCCGCCCCGAAGACATCTACATCTCTCCGTGGGAGCTCGACGATCGCCTGCGCAGCTTCTCCGGCTGCGACCTCGACCAGCTCGGTGCGGTCGATGTTCTCGACGCAGACCGCAGCGATCTCTCTGAGATTGACTTCAGCACCCGCCCCACGCAGCGCTTCCACGGCAGCATTCCCGCGCTCATCGATGCGATCAACGCACTGTTGCAGCAGGAGGCACGAGTGCTGATTGCCGCTGCGAATCAGGGCGAAGTGGAACGCCTCGCCGGCCTGTTGCAGGAGTATCAACTCCCCTACCGCCTTGGTTCGCGCACGCAAGCACCAGGAAGTTCCACTGTCTATTCAGAGTCGAGCTACCTTGCAGGCGACCTTCGTACGCCAATCCTTGTGCGCACCGCCATCGCCAACGGCGTTCAGGTTCTCGACCTGCGCGATGCGGATGGCCGCGCCACGGCCCGCCAGATCGTTCTCTTCGGGGCAAACGATCTCGTCGATGACGCCGATGTGCAGGCTCGTCCCGTCCCGCGCTCGAAGTCCAAGACCTCCGCCTTCGTCTCCGACTTTCGCGACCTCGCCGTCGGCGATTACGTCGTTCACGTCGAGCACGGCATCGCGCAGTACTGCGGCCTGCGCGTGATCGAAGAGCCCGGCCAGCCGCCGCTGGAGCTGATGATCCTGGAGTTCGCCGACGAGGCCAAGCTCTACGTTCCGCTCACGCGCCTCGACCTCATCCAGAAATATCGCAGCAGCGAGACCGGCCCGCCGCCCGAGCGCAACAAGCTCGGCACGCAGGCCTGGCAGAAGACCAAGGCCCGCGTCAAGAAGGCCATGGCCGACATGAGCGGCGAGCTGCTCAAGCTCTACGCCCAGCGCAAGGCCGCCGTCGGCACCGCCTTCGCGCCCGACAGCAACATGCAGCGCGAGTTCGAGGACGCATTCGACTTCAACGAGACCGACGACCAGACCACCGCCATCGCCGACATCAAGCGCGACATGGAATCGCCGCAGCCCATGGACCGCCTGCTCTGCGGCGACGTGGGCTACGGCAAGACCGAGGTCGCCATGCGCGCCGCATTCAAGGCCGTGCAGGACGGCAAACAGGTCGCCGTCCTCGCGCCCACCACCGTCCTCGCCTTCCAGCACTACGAGAGCTTCCGGCGCCGCTTCAGTAACTTCCCCGTCAACGTCGAGATGATCTCGCGCTTCCGCACCGCGAAGGAAAGGACCGCGATCCTGGAGAAGTCCGCCGCCGGCAGGATTGACATCCTCATCGGCACCCATGCCGTCCTCGCGCAGAAGCTCAAGTTCCAGGACCTCGGCCTGCTCGTCGTGGACGAGGAGCAGCGCTTCGGCGTGCGCCACAAGGAGCGCCTGAAGCAGATGCGCGCGCAGATCGACGTGCTCGCCATGTCGGCCACGCCCATTCCGCGCACGCTGCACATGTCGCTGGTGGGCCTGCGCGACATGTCCATCATCGAGACGCCGCCCAAGGACCGCATGGCCATCCAGACCATCGTCGCCAAGTTCGACGAGAAGCTGGTGCGCACCGCCATTGAGATGGAACTGGAGCGCGGCGGCCAGACCTTCTTCGTCCACAACCGCGTCGAGACGATCTACGAACTCGCCGCAAAGGTCCGCGAGCTGGTTCCCCACGCGCGCATCGCCATCGGCCACGGCCAGCTCCCCGAGGCCGAGCTGGAGCGCGTCATGCTCGCCTTCATGAACCACGAGTACGACGTGCTGGTCGCAACCTCCATCATCGAGAACGGCCTCGACATCCCGCTGGCCAACACCATCCTCATCAACCGCGCCGATCGCCACGGACTGGCGGAGCTCTACCAGCTCCGCGGCCGCGTCGGACGCAGCAATCGCCGCGCCTACGCTTACCTGCTCATCCCACCCTCGACCGAGCTGACCGAGATCGCGCGGCGACGACTGGCCGCGCTGAAGGAGTTCAGCGACCTCGGCGCCGGCTTCAAGATCGCCGCGCTCGACCTCGAGCTGCGCGGCGCTGGCAACATGCTCGGCGGCGAACAGTCCGGCCACATCGAGGCCATCGGATTCGAGCTCTACACCTCCATGCTCGAAGAGGCCGTGCGCAAGATCAAGGGCGAGGAAGAAAAACCCGCGCACGCTGGCACAAGCATCAACCTCGGCATCTCCGTGCGCATCGACTCCAGCTACATCCCTGAAGAGAACCAGCGCCTGCGCATGTACAAGCGCATCGCCGCCGCAGAGTCCCAGCCGGAACTCGAAGATGTTCTGGCTGAGATGAAAGACCGCTACGGCAACCCGCCCCCGTCTGTCCTCAACCTGCTCGCCGCCGGTGAACTCCGTCTGCTCTGTGAGCGGCTCGGCATCGCGCAGCTCGACCGCAAGCGCACCCAGATCGACCTGCCCGCGCCAAAACCCGCGCAGCAGCAGAGTTACTCGCGCCGCGCGCAGCCGACGCGCACCGCCGCAAAAACCTTCGTCGAGATGCTGCACATTCGCTTCGCTGCGGCTGCCGCCGACACATCGCAGCAGGCCCCCGCATCGCTCGCGCGCACCAGCGTCGATCCCGCCGCCATGATGAAGCTGGTCAGCCGCAACGCCAAGCGCGGCGCGCAGTTCACAGCGCAGGGCGTTCTGCGCTGGCCGCTCACCTCCGCCCGTGCCGAAGACGTCCTGGCCGAGACGCGCACTCTGTTGGAATCCCTCAGCCCGCAGTAATTCTGTGGCATTACCGGCTGCACAATAATCCTGCTTTGCTTAAGGGTTTACCCGTGCCATAGATAATCCTGTTTTGCTTAAGGGCACGGGTTTACCCGTGCCATAGATAGCCATCGCAAATGGGGCTTTAGCCCCTGAGGGCTTCTGTTTTTTCATCTCCTCCCGCTGAAGCTGTGAATCAGCCGCCGATCGCGTTTCGACGGCCTGCCCAACGACGGCGCGCCATCCATCGGCCCCAGCAACCGGCGCTCTTCTTCGGCCTTGCGGCGAAGCTCCGCGCTGGCCTCGGTCTCGCGGTACAGCGTCTGCGCCACGGATGCGGGGCCGCGCTGGTGGCTGAGCGAGAGGACCTCGATCTCCCACTCGGCGGCTTCGTTCCTGATCCGCAGCATATCGCCGATGCGCACCTCGCGTGCGGGCTTGGCGCGCAGGCCGTTGGACTCGATTCGGCCCATCTCGCAGGCCTTGGATGCCAGCTCGCGGGTCTTGAAGAAGCGCGCCGCCCAAAGCCACTTGTCGATCCGCGTTCCGTCCATGTGGCAATTCTACTTTCCAACGGAATCGCTCTGTTTTTCGCCCGGATTCCAGCTTGCCCCGAAGTGTGACGGTGCGCACATACCACTATTAACCGCCGAGCGGTATAATCCGGGCCAGCTAGGGCATCCGTGTGCGTCAAGGCCGAAAAAGGAGATTCCAGATGAAAAACGGTTACTTTGAAACTTCGCGTAGAGAGTTCCTGAAAGCCTCCGTAATGGGCGGCGCCGCAACGCTAACTGCCTTGAAAGTTCCCTCGGCCCTGGCCCAGCCCACGCCTCCCACGCCTCAGCCGCCCTTCACCCCCAGCGACCCAGCCAACTCGCCGATTGGGACGGCCTTCGGCGTCAAGCCGGGCCGCGTCTCCTGGGCCTTCGATCCCAAGGCCACCAGTTGGGACGGCGTTACCAACGCCCCGGGCTGGTGGGACGACAGCAACACGCATCCCGAGCCCGTGGCGGCGATGCTGTCGGGCACCATCCGCTCGGTGGGCGACGCCAAAACCGACAAAGAGGCCTGGAACAAGATCTTCGTCGACTTCAACAAGCGCCACGGCAAGGGCGCGGTCGGCTACAAGAAGGGCGAGAAGATCGCCATCAAGATGAACCTGAACCAGATGCACAACCACGGCACTGGCACCAACGATTCCTACATTGCGCCGCAGCTCTCGCAGGCCCTGCTGCGCCAGCTCGTCCAGCAGGTTGGCGCCGCGCCGGCCGACATCTTTATCTTCGACGCCATCCGCAACGTTCCATCCACCATCTACGACCGCGGCAGCAAGGAGTTTCCCGGCGTCCACTTCGTTGACTCCACCGACACCGATGGCCGCGAGAAGGCCGTGGTCGATAAGACCAAGCCGATGTTCTTCGCCCAGGGCGGCCTCACCTTCTATCTCCCCACCGTGGTCACCCAGGCCGACTACATGATCAACGTGGCCGGGCTGAAGGGCCACACCATGGCGGGCATGACGGTCTGCGCCAAGAACCACCAGGGAACGGTCCTCAAGGCCGACGGTTCCTACGGCGCGCGCGATGTGCATCCCTCGATCGCCGTCAGGTCCTTCGGCAACCGGGTCGGCGCGCCGTCTGCCCAGGCGATGGGCTCCTTCAACGGGCTGGTCGACATGAACGGACACCCGGAGGTCGGCGGCAAGACCATGCTGTACATCATCGACGGCCTGTACGCGACGCAGCACAACGAGTTCCGCCTCACCCCGGTCTGCAAGTGGTCGAGCGCGCCCTTCAACGGCAACTGGACATCGAGCCTCTTTGCCTCGCAGGACGGCGTGGCCATCGACTCGGTTGCGCTCGACTTCCTGCGCAGCGAGCCGTCGCTCAAGACCATCGTCACCGGCGCGGTGGACAACTACCTGCACGAGATGGCGCTGGCCAACCAGCCCCCCTCCAAGACCGTCTACGACCCGGCGAAGACCGGCAAGGCGCTGGCCAGCATGGGCGTCCACGAGCACTGGAACAACGCCGCCGAGAAGAAGTACAGCCGCAACCTGGGCAAAGGCGCCGGCATCGAACTGGTCAGCGTGAAGCTGGCGTAGCGCGGCTAGCCATTGCCACCAACAAACTCGCCGCGCGGTTGAGCGCGCGGGCGAGAATGTACGCTTCGCGCGTGGCGCGAATGTCCACTCATCGCATGAGACAAAAGCGCGATGAATGGGGCACCCAGCCCATGCCGAAGCCGGAGTGGGGCACCGACCCGTAGTGGTGCAGGTCGAGGGTCCACTCGAACGCGCCGGGCCACGATTTCTCGGCCAATCCACCGAATCCGCACGGACGCAATCCAGCCGTCCCACCCCATGCCAGCCCGCCGCCATAGGCATTACACTAGGGGTATGCCCCCTTACCGCTCACGAACCTCGACCCACGGACGCAACATGGCCGGCGCGCGCAGTCTTTGGCGCGCCACCGGGATGCAGGATGGAGACTTCGGCAAGCCCATCATCGCCGTCGCCAACTCCTTTACCCAGTTCGTTCCCGGCCACGTCCATCTGAAGGACCTCGGCCAGCTCGTCGCCGAAGAGATCGCCCGCGCCGGCGGCGTCGCCAAGGAGTTCAACACCATCGCCATCGACGACGGCATCGCCATGGGCCACGACGGAATGCTCTACAGCCTGCCCTCGCGCGATCTCATCGCCGACTCGGTCGAGTTCATGGTCAACGCCCACTGCGCCGACGCGCTGGTCTGCATCTCCAACTGCGACAAGATCACTCCCGGTATGATGATGGCCGCCCTGCGCCTCAACATCCCCACCGTCTTCGTCTCCGGCGGGCCGATGGAGGCGGGCAAGATCAAGCACGAAGGCGAGACCAGGCCCGTGGACCTCATCGACGCCATGGTCCTCGCTGCCGACCCCAGGGCCAGCGACGCCGAAGTCGATGAGTACGAGCACGCCGCCTGCCCCACCTGCGGCTCGTGTTCCGGAATGTTCACCGCCAACTCCATGAACTGCCTCAACGAGGCGCTCGGTCTCGCCCTGCCCGGCAACGGCACCATCGTCGCCACGCACGCCGACCGCAAGGAGCTATTCCTGCAGGCTGGCCGCACCATCGTCGATCTGGCCCGCCGCTACTACGAGCACGACGACCTCACCGCCCTGCCGCGCGGCATCGCCACATTCCAGGCCTTCGAGAACGCCATGACCCTCGACATCTCCATGGGCGGCTCAACCAACACCGTGCTGCATCTCCTCGCCGCCGCGCAGGAGGCCCAGGTCCCCTTCACCATGGCGGACATCGACCGCCTCTCGCGCCGCGTTCCCAACCTGTGCAAGGTCGCGCCCTCCGCGCCCAACGTCCATCTGGAGGACGTGCATCGCGCCGGCGGCATCATGGCCATCCTCGGCGAGCTGGACCGCGCCGGCCTGCTCCATCGCGATGTCCCCACCGTCTACGCGCCCACGCTCGGCGCGGCCATCGACGCCCTCGACGTCAAGCGCGGAGTCGCCCCCGCCATCGACGAGTTCTTCCGCGCCGCGCCCTTCGGTGTCCGCACCACCGTCGCCTTCAGCCAGTCCGCCCGCTATCCCGATCTCGATCTCGACCGCGCCGCCGGAGTCATCCGCGACGCCGCGCACGCCTTCAGCAAGGATGGCGGCCTCGCCGTCCTCTACGGCAACATCGCCGAGGAAGGGTGCATCGTCAAGACCGCCGGCGTCGACGCCGCCCATCTCACCTTCACCGGCCCCGCGCGCATCTTCGAGAGCCAGGACACAGCCGTCGAAGCCATCCTCGGCGACCGCATCGTTCCCGGCGATGTCGTCCTCATCCGCTACGAAGGCCCGCGCGGTGGCCCCGGCATGCAGGAGATGCTCTACCCCACCAGCTACCTCAAGTCCAAGGGCCTCGGCAAATCCTGCGCCCTCGTCACCGACGGCCGCTTCTCCGGCGGCAGCTCGGGGCTGTGCCTCGGCCATATCTCACCCGAAGCAGCAGAAGGCGGCGCCATCGCCCTGGTCGAAGAGGGCGACACCATCCAGATCGACATCCCCAAGCGTATCCTCCGCGTCAATCTCTCCGACGCGGAACTCGCCAAGCGCCGCGCCGCCATGGAAGCCCGTGGCGCTGCCGACTCCAACGCTGTAGATGCAGAGTCGAAGGGTGAATCTGCCAAGTCGAAGGGCACCGCCGCATGGAAGCCCGTCAACCGCACCCGCAAAGTCTCGCAGGCCCTCCAGGCCTACGCAGCCCTCACCACCAGCGCCTCCCGCGGCGCCGTCCGCGACGTCTCCCGCATCCAGAAATAGCGCCGTGGTTGTAATGTAAGACCAGCCTTACAACCGCACCAAATCCGTCACGTGGAATAATGGTCTATCATGTAACCAAGGATCGCGCAATGGAAGGCGCCGAGCAATCCGGATGGCCGAAGTTCCTCGACATCGCCGCGAAGGCAGTCCTCTTCTGCTATGGAATTGGCTACCTGATAGAAGTTACCTATGACTCGGTATTTGGTATATATGATCTAGAACTCATTAGGACAAGGGCACTTTTTTCCGGAGTAAGCTTCTTACTCCTAGTCACAACGATTTATCTTGTCATCAAAGTGGGGGGTAGGTTCCCGTATATTTCGGAACCGTGGCGATTTCTCTCCGATCGGCTGGAGCGATATGAGCGGCTACCAAAGAGCTTAACCTTACTGATAGGTTTAGCTGCTAAGCTTACGGTATTGGTTGAACTCACACAACTAAGTCAATTCCTATACTTTTTCGTCTTAACCCCAATCGACCGTATTGGTATCGATAAGTTTCCGTGGTAAGACCCACAAGCTTGGGGGCTTCATGATATGCGTTTCTTAATTCTGGTGACCATACAGACAGCAGTCATCCCGATACTATTCAGTGTCTGGAAGTTTGTTACGCCTAAGGCGCCACGGATAGCGGCTGGAATTACAGCAGTCGTCTGTATTGCATATATGGTAGTTACCAAGCTCATCGGCCAAGTACCTATGAGCCTTGTGATGTGGCTTCTTTGCATACTGATATCGATCCGAATAGTGCACCAATACTTAAAAAACAATACCTCTGACTCATGGCGGCTGTGGGCTCTTTTGGCCTGTCTATCATCAACGGTGATATACGCTAGATTGATTTATCCAAAAATGCTCCCATGGCTTGGAGGTCCGCCGAGAGCAACAGTCGTAATCTTGTGTGAAAAGAGCTGTAGCATTGACGATAAGCCGATGAGACTTATCGACGAGACAGACGACGGCTACTACCTTGTACCCTACGATGATCCAACACCCTACTCGACTTTTATTGCTAGAAGCAACGTAAAGGAGGCACGATTCATAGCGTCTCCATGGCTCCTCAGAGAGTCTCCAAGTCTGAGCATCAAATAATCGATCTATGTGCGGGTGGCCTATATCTGAATGATTCCACGACTAGGGTGCCCCATGTCGCGGCGGGTGGCGCACCCTAAGTTTTTGGAATCTTGCTTTTCCCCAAAAAGTGGGTGCCCCGTCCTTCGCTGCGTCTCCGGGGACCCCGGCGAGCGGTCTTGGCTCGCTGGGGTGGTCGAGCGAAGGGTGGGTCTGCCGTTCAAGGCTCGCGGACCTCTTCGTCCGTCCGCGCCAGTCGTCTTCGCAATCCGCTTGATTCCCAGCGTCCGCACCACCGCCAGCCGCATCCAATCCCCAGCGCGGCATCGGCCCGAAGGCCGCTCGCCGAGCCGGATCGGCCTGTGCGCCGCCCGAAGGGGGATAATACCGAATGCCTGCTGCATCCTGCTGGAGAAAAAAGTTAACCCGATCCGTCGTGGCTGCGGTCGCTGTACTCCTGTGTTGTGCCCTCCCTCTGGCTGTAGCGCAGGAACCCTCCAGCATTGTTGGCAGCTCCCCGCTCTACGGCCTCTCTGGCGCGACCGGCTGGATCAACTCCCCACCGTTGACCGCGAAGCAGCTCAAAGGCAAGGTCGTCCTCGTCGACTTCTGGACCTACTCCTGCATCAACTGCCTGCGCTCGGTTCCCTACGTCCGCGCCTGGGCGGAGAAGTACAAGGACAGCGGCCTGGTGGTCATCGGCGTTCATACGCCGGAGTTCGACTTCGAAAAGCAGTTGCCCAATGTGCAGAAGGCCGTGCAGAAGTTTGCCATCCCGTATCCCGTCGCGCTCGACAGCAACTACGCCATCTGGAACGCATTCCACAATGAATACTGGCCGGCCCATTATTTTATCGACGCCACCGGCAAGGTGCGCTTCGAGCACTTCGGCGAGGGGGAATACGACCAGTCCGAGCGATGGATTCAGCAGTTGCTGAAAGAGGCGCACGCAGCGCCCATGCCGGCCAGCGCACTCGTTGTTCATGGCCAGGGCGTCCAGGCTGCCGCAGACGAAGGCGACGTCCGCTCGCCCGAGACCTACATCGGCTATGCGCGCGCCGGCAACTTTGCGTCGCCCGGCGGGATCAAACGCGATGCGGAGCAGCTCTATAAGCAACCATCTCATCTTTGGTTGAACGAGTGGGGACTCGTCGGCCGTTGGGTCGATCGCGAACAGTTCGCCGTACTGAACTCCGCTGGCGGCAAGATCGCCTTCCGCTTTCATGCCCGCGACCTGCATCTTGTGCTCGGACCAACGGCTGGCGGCAATGCGGTTCGCTTTCGCGTCACCATAGACGGCCAGGCTCCCGAAGAAAGTCATGGAGTGGACACCGACGCCGAAGGCAATGGCGTCGTCACCGAGTACCGCCTCTATCAGTTGGTGCGTCAGAAGGGGCCAGTCGCCGACCACACCTTTGTCATCGAGTTTCTTGACCCCGGAGTGCAGGCCTTTGCCTTCACCTTCGGATGAAGCCAATAGGAGGTGCGGGTGCCCAACTCTGAATTGCTCCACGAAGCAGGGTGCCCCATCCGACCATCTGGGCGCCCCACTCATGCGCGCTTTTGCGCATGAGTGGGATCAGCTTCCGCCCGCGCCCAGTGCATAATAATCTATGTCCTCACTTTGGTCCCCAACCGGCTGGCCGCAGCGATTGGCCGAGCTTCAGGCCCCCACCGGCAAGCTGAAGGAAGCGCCTCTGCGCCGCGATGTGCGCTCGCTCGGCGTGCTGCCAGGCGAGGTCCTGCGCGGGTACCGTCGATGGCTCGTACCACGGAGGAATCGTATGCATACGCCTAGCTTTAAGGTTCTGGCAGTTCCCGTCTTGTGTGGTCTTCTCTCAACAACCCTCCCGGCATCGGCGCAGGCCTCTCCGTTTTTGGGCGATTGGCGGGTGCCTTCGGGAACCATTGTCCGGATCGACCCATGCTCCAGCGGCTTCTGCATGAGGATCGTCTTTATCAGTCCAAAAGCCGACGCTACAACCGATATCCACAATCCCGACGCGACTCTGCGCGCTAGATCGCTATGCAATCTTGAGCTTGGCAGCCGCTTCCATCCAAACGACGCCACGCATGCGTCCGGCGGAACAATCTACGACCCAAAGTCGGGAAATACCTATCGCGGCCAGATGGTTGTGGAAGGTGACCTCTTGCGGTTGCGCGGCTATGTTGGATTCTCATTGTTCGGCAGAACGGAGATTTGGCACCGCGTTCACCAAAGTTATGCATCTTGTCACTAGAGGGCATTGACCCATCCTCCAGACCCTCGTATCGTTGCGGCAACATCGATTTATCCCGTTTGCTGGTCGCCAGTCTCAAAGTGACCCCGTGGATCGGCGATGTCTCGTACCGCGGAGGAGATGTATGCGTACGTTTGGCTGCAGGGCCCTGGCAGTTCCCTTCTTATGTGTTCTTCTCACATCAACTCTCACTACATCGGCGCAGTCCCCGGCCCCGGCGCGAACTGCGCCCCCCGTCCAGCCGCCATCCAACACGACCTACCCGCAGATCGTTCGCATCCGCTACATGGAAGGCGATGTGCGCGTTGCGCGGGGCAAGCGGGACGAGAAGACCACCCATAACCTCTGGGAGCAGGCCGTTGTCAATCTCCCGCTGGAGACCGGCTTCAACCTGGTCACTGGCGCCGGCCGCGCCGAGATCGAGTTCGAAGACGCCTCGACCGTCTATCTGGCGGACAACTCCGTCCTCACCCTCGACGACCTGCACACCACCGGCGGAGTCCCTCACACCGAGCTCACGCTCCTCACCGGGACCGTGACGCTGCATGCCCGTACAGCCTTCGTGGGCGAGTTCTTCCAGCTCAGGACTCCCACCAATAGCTTCAA
>Ga0326727_10002297_pt1 | contig 66349 bp, 56 predicted proteins | sample MB2enrmetagenome_FD_207643 | JGI IMG/M metagenome (GOLD analysis project Ga0326727, IMG submission 207643) | Lab enriched peat soil microbial communities from McLean, Ithaca, NY, United States - MB29MY | ecosystem: Environmental > Terrestrial > Soil > Wetlands > Peat | place: USA: New York...
CGGTGATCCACCGCTTCCTGCAACGAGATGACATCAAGGGTGACGGCCGCCGGAAGTGTTAAGGTCAACGTGCCGTTGGTATGACCCGGCGCGGCTTCCCACCAGGTGTCAAGGTCCCCGTCCAATGCCAGCGACGGGCTGTTGGTGCTGTTGGAGGTGTCGGCCGTGAGCTTGCCGCCGGCAGCGAGGTCGGTGGCGAAAGTATCGTTGACCACCTGAGCCATCCGACTCAAGGCCGTGACCTGGTCGTCGGGAATCAGACCGCGCGTGTCGGGGGAAAGATTCAAAATCAGATTCCCGTTGCGCCCCACGGAAGAGTAGTAAATGTCAACCAACTGCGACAGGCTCCTGGGGTGTTTCCTGGGCGCCCAAAACCATTGGCCGTTGGCGAGAATGGTGACATTCACTTCCGCCGGATACCACCAGAGATACGAGCCGGGCCCGAGTCTGGCGCGACTGCCGAGATCGTAATCCGTCATGTCAGGCCAATTGAATGCATCGGGTGGCACAGGCAACGGAATGACGCTCCATTCCGTGGTGCGCCCATAGCCGCTTTCGGAGCCAACCCAGCGCACGTCTGGTCCCTTGCCGAAAATGACCGCTCCGGGCTGCAAGTGACGGATCAAATCATACCACGCCGCGTAGTTGTAAGCCTCTTTGGCACTGGGATCCGGATTGGCGCCGTCGAACCAGATTTCAGCGATCGGTCCGTATTCCGTGAGCAATTCGTAAAGCTGGTTCAGAAAGTAACGATTGTAGTCATCAACCTCGCAGGTGTAATTCGCGAAACCCGCCGGCGGTGTGCGGCCCAAAGCCGGATTCGTCTTGAAACCGGCCGGATCGGTCGGGATCAAGGAAAGCGCGTTGCTGCTGCCGTCGCCGTAATAACCGGCGGGGTTCTTCGGATTCGTCCTCAACTGGTAAAGATCGGCGGGTGAAAGGTAAACACCCAGCTTGAGTCCCTGCGCGCGGGCGGCATTGGCCACCTCCCGCACCACGTCGCCTTTGCCGCCAAGCCAGGGACTGGAGGCGACCGAATGCGGCGTGTAGCGAGTCGGCCACAGGCAAAATCCATCGTGGTGCTTGCAGACCAGCACCACCATTTTGCCGCCGAAGTTTTTCATCGCGCTGACCCATTGGTTGGCATCCAGCGACGACGGATTGAAGATCGAAGGGTCCTCGTGTCCGCTGCCCCACTCGACGCCCTTGAAAGTGTTCACGCCAAAGTGGACGAAGAAGGTCCGCTCCAGCCGCATCCAGTTTATTTGATTGGCGCGCGGCAGAACCTTCGCCGCTTTTTCGGCGATGACGGAATCGGAATCGCCCTTGGAGACAACCTGCAGGGTGGCATACGGAATCGGCGCAGGCGCGAGGGCGCCGGTGCCGGCGGGTGATTGCCCGCGGGCCAAAGCCAGGAGCATGACGAAAGTTGTCGTCAGCGTGTGGGTGACGACAGTGTTTCGTGAAAATGGAGTATTCATGGGTTAAACTAGATCTTCGTTGATCAGCGAACCAGCGAACCAGCGAACCTCCTGGGCCCTCCCCGCTTCGGAACTACAGGTTGAGTGCATTGAACATCAGCCTTTTTGCAGTGACGGGTTGGAATCTGCTGGAAGCGCTGCTTACGAAGGAATCCATGAGTCCCGGCAGCGCCAGGAGCACGATTTTGCCCCGGCCACAGTGAACCATAGCCGCAGCGACGCCAATGTTTGGATCGTGATCTTTGCCGTAGCCGATGACGGACTCGACGCCGGCGCCGGAAAGCATCAGGCCGTTGCCGCTGGCAATCTGGTACGGCCAGTCCAGCACACAGTCCGATGGCAGCCCGGCGAGCAGCCCATGCTTACGCCCGAAGAACCAGAATCCCATCCATGACGGTCCGGAGGAACCAACGCGGCCGGAATACGTGACGAGCCCCTGGGCGGCCAGTAAGGCGGCCATTTGCTCGGCGTCCCCGCCGCCGGTGGTGAGCAAGACGACGCGCGTGCCATCGCGTCGCGCGCGCTCGATGGCGGCACTAAGGTCCGGCTTCCAGTAGTCGTCATCTTGTTGAGAAATCGGCGTCCATACGTTGCCGGCCGGATCGGTGTACCGCTCGTCCCGGAATGCCGCTCGCACCACCTTGCCCGACAAATCCCGCAATTCCACAGCAGCCAGCGTCGCGTTGTCGGACTTGACGCGCGGCACGGAAAGACGAATCGCTCCCTCGGGCGCATCGACCACGAATGTTTCCACGAGCGCCCGATCCTTTCCGCCCGCCTTGGCGAAGATGTCCAGGTCTTTGGCAACGATCGTGCCGTTGATCGCGACGTCAAAGATTCGCTGGCCAGGCACGCCGGAGTAGCCGTCGTCCATGTAGATCTTAACGGTGATCTTGCCTGGCTTCAGGCCGCGCCAGGTATGGATCGGTCCGGCCTGGCCCCACATCTGGTGCTTGTAGAGTTCCTGGTCATCGGTGTTGGCAACGGGCGCGTCGGTATAGCTTGACTGCCAGCCTTCCGGGCCACCGGAGCGTGTCGCCAGGAGAATCGTCGGCACTTCTCCAAGGTTAGGCGAAAGCGCCACGGCATCGGCGTTGAATTGGCGCTTGACCGCGGCGATCAGGTCTTCGGATTCGCCGCCGCATGCGATCGTGCCTTTCAGCGCTGCCGGCTGCGGGTCAATCACGAGCAAAGGCTCGTCGCGCTCGAGCACTGACCGGCCGCCGGCTTTCGGGCTTAGCGCGGCGTGCACGGTTACGAGGCCCGGCTCGTCGATCTTGAACTGAATATCCTGTTTGAGCAGTTGCCCGAAGGTCTCGCCGCCGACCAGCTCGACAGGGTAATCCGCGTGAAACAGCGGCTCGCGACCGGCCATGGAGGCCGTCACGGTCAGGAGCCAGGAGCCGGTCAGATTTTGCTCGTTAATCTGATGAACATCGACCACGGCCGTTTCGCCCCTGGCGATCACGTAGTGGCGCGGTCTGACGACCAGAACCTCCGGCTGTGCCGCCTGACGGAGCAGCGCGGGGTCTGCCTTGAGCTGGCGCAATGCATCCACAAGCCCGCTGTGATCGTCGATCGTGGTGGATTCCCAGCCGGACAGGACGATGTAATCGACGGTGTCGCAGATGCGGGCGTTTTCCAGGAGGTGTGCGGCGGAGAAGTAATGCTTCGCTCCCGCCTGTTGGAAGAGCGTTTCGGCGGTTGGAAACGCCGAGCGGAATTGATGGTCGTCCAGGAATTTTTCGTAAGCCGTGAGGATCGCCTGGTGGGCGGCCAGATCGTAGCCTGTCCGATGGTTTGTCTTGTACCAGTTGACAACCGCGGCGTGATCGTCGGGCGAGGCGCCCGACGCCATCTCGCCCCACACGACGACCTCCTTTTGGTTGTCGGTGCGGTACTTGTAATCGACGGGCGATTTGTACATCGCATCGACCCATACCCCTGGCGAGTCCAACGCAGTGTGCTGATCCCACCAACCCGAGCGGCCAGTGCCGTCATCTTTCATCCAGGCCTCACTGTAAGGGAGGGACCACACCTGGTTCCCGATGTTGTCGCCGGATTTCAGGAGGACCATGCGCGAGGGGTCGGCCTCGCGCATCTTCTCGAGCGCGTAGCGCATCCGGGGGTTGTTTACGTCGGGGCTGGTCTCGTTCTGGAGGGTCCAGAGACTGACGCAGGGGTGGGACCGGAAGGCCCGGATCATGGCCAACTCCTTGTCGAGCTGGTAGCGGTTGAGGAAATCGAGTTCTACTGTTTTGCCGTTCATTTCCACCTGAACGCTGGTCTGAGGGGGCTCCTTCCGCGCGTTCTCGAAGGTAAGCACACCGCCGCCGGCCTCGCAGTAACGCAGGAACCCGACGCGGTCAAAAGCATCCAGCACGACCGCCTTGGGCATGTGACGGTGGTTTTGAAGGGAGTTGAGGCCCAGGGCCTTCATCGCCGCGATCTCCCTTCCGACCGCGGCTTCGTCGGGGAAGATGCCGTTCGGGGCCCAGAATCCCCATGAAATCGAGGAGCGCGGCACGATCCGACGGCCATTCAAATACAGCTTTGCGTCGGTTCCGAGGCCTTGGACCTCCAGCCAGCGGAAGCCGAAAGTCGTGGTGCGATCGGAATGCGCGACCGTCGGCAGATTTGCGGAGGCTTGGTAGAGATTCGGCCGATCGATGTCCCAGAGCTGGGCGTCGCCGACGGTCGCATCGATCGAGGTGGTGATGGTTCCGCCGGCCGGAACCTGAACGTTCTTGGTTTGTTTGAAGACAACGCTGCGATCCCGGGCGATGGAAAAATCGACCGGCCCGTCGTACGCCTGCCCCGTGGATGAGATTTCGGCCTGGAGGTGAACCGAGCGGGGGTCGGGCTTGTTGAACACCGCCAGATCGCTCACGCTCACAGGCGCGCGCACCTGCATCTCCACGCCCCCGGCCAGACCGCCGAAGGCGTGGGTCGCCGGCAGCGTGTACTTGCCCCAGGGCATCGTCAGGAAGTCCATCCAATCCAATCGGCCTCCCGGATTGGTGATTCGCACGGCCAGCAGATTCGTTCCGCCGGGGTCGAGCGCATCGGTGGCGTCCGCGGTAAACGGCGCCTCGGAGATGATCGTGTAGCCTGCCAGCTTGCCGTTGACATAGACCTCGCTGCGCAGGCGGCCGGCGGGAAAATAGAAAACCAAACGCTCGCCGGGTCGAAGGGCCGGCGGCGTGAACGGCCGATACAACCACGACACGCCCTGATAGTATCCTTCGGCTGCGACGATCTCCTCCGGCCGGGTCGAAGAGGTCGTGCGCGCCGGTGCCCGGTTGAAGTAGTATTCCTCAACGGTGGCCGGCAACGACACGCCGATGCCGGCCTGGTCGTTGAGCACTGCCCATCCCCCCGTCGGCGGATGCACCGGCAAGCTCGCGAGCGTCACATCTTCCGGAAGGTAGAGGGTGTCATTCCGCCATGCCGCTTTTGGGTCCAGCCACAATCGCCAATCCTGATCCAGATGGGCGGCTCCCGACACCTCCGCGCGCACGGACGATACGAAAACGAGCAAAAAGAAGAAACAGGTGATGCGAATGGATCTCATCATAGGTTCAGAGGCGTTTAACAGGCATTGAACGAAACTGTTGGCTTCACTGACGTCCCCGCGGCAATTCCTCAGGCCGGATTCTATTGCCGGAATCGGTCGCCGCCGGGTCACACGCGAGGCGAATCGGCGAAACGTCATTGGTCGTCTTCAGGTCGAGCTTCACGGAATCAACACCGATCCAGTAAACAGCGATTCCCTCTTGCTCGCAAGAGAGGCCGATCATCACGGCATTATCCCGAAAAACCGAATCCAGGTGTGATCGGCTGCGCGCTGTCCTAGGGCTTCCACACCGCCCGATAAAACACGGCTGACGACGATGCGTCATTTGTGAAACTCAGAGTGGCAGCAGCAAGCGTGTTGGTCGAGATCGGCACCCAATTCCCCGCGGTCAAGTCCGTGGCCGTTTCGATCACGTACGGCACGCCCGAAAAGCCCTGTAACTGGTAGACAAACTGGCCGGGCGGCGCAGCCGGAAGCACGGTGAGCACCGAGGCTGTCGGCACGAGATTGATCACGGTCGCGGAGTAAGGTGCAAAGCTGTAGTTGAAGCTGGCAGCCGCGCCCGAGAAGCTGCCCTGGGCGACATCGGGCGAGCCAATCCCGGTGGCGGCCGCGTTGTCCTGCGGGATGCCGTAGGACCAGGTGGTCGCGCCGGGTGAGGGAACGTAGCCGGCCAGCGTGATGGCGGCCGTCAAGTTTGTGTAACTGCTTTTGTTGATGACCAGCAGACTCAAGGTGCCGTTCGTCCGGCGCGCGGCGTAGGCGGCGAGCAGCGGGTAATCGCTCGTGGTCGCGACCACGGTATCGCCGCCGAGAGCAAACTGCGGCACGAGCTTGGCGCAATAAAAGGTGGGGTAACAGGTGCTCGCGATGTCTCCCAGGCCGCCCACGATGCCTCCGTCAGAAATGTAAGCGCCGCTGGAGTTGGTCCGCCAGCCATAGTACGACGGGTCCGAAATGCTGAGAACGTTTTGTCCGTTCCTGAAGTCCCACCACAGCCGTGAGTGGAACTCGGTCTGCAGGAATTGGCCGAGGCTGTCCACATAGAACAGGCCGCCCACGAGGCTGCAGGACTGCCGGTCGCCGCCCACGCCGCATTCGGTGCATTCGAGCGTGACATTGGTTCCCGCGTCGCCGAGGTAATCCGTCAGCATTTGGCGCAGGCTGGCGGCCTCCGATGCGATCGTGCCCGACCACAGCAGGCTATACGTGTCGCCGTCCGTCGGCGCATACTTGTGTTCGATCAGGAAATCCGGAATGACGTTGTTGCTGCGCATGTAGGTCAACATCACGGGCGTCCAGCCATAGTGCGTCACGCCCGTGCGCGGGTTGACGACGGGATGGTTCGAGTAATTCACGGTGCCGTCCTCGGTGACATCGGCGACCGCGCCGATTTTGATGGTCGGGTCCGCCGCTTTCATTTGCGCATAATAATTCGTAAACCGCATGGCGTAGGTCCAGGGATCGTGCGGCTGCCAGGGCGGGTTAGTGTTCCAGTCCCATTCCCAACTGCCGCCGACTTCGTTTCCCACCTCCCAGTATTTGAAATTGCACTGGTTCGTGACGTTGAACATCCGCACTCCGTAGGCGGCTTCCTCGGGGGTACTGGTCCCGTAATTGACAATGATGAAAGCCTGGGCATGCGTGTTCGTGGCAACGGCGATGAAGTCGGGGGAAAAGGAGCCCCAGTTTCGCGCGCTGGTGGACCCGGCGTTCCAGGCTTCGTTGGTCCAATGGTACCCATCCCCCCAACTGCCGCCGGGCCAGCGCAGACAGGGATCGCCCAGGGAGTTCAAAAGACTGATCGTCGTTGGCGTGTTCAAGGCGCCATCCCACGCGACCTGGTTGACGCCGATCATCTTCGGGTCAACCGTGCCCACGGTTTGCGTCGCGGAAACGCTCACATGCACCGTGGCCGGAGCGGGCGCCGCCACGAGCCGGACATCGGCGATGAAGAACCTGGGTTGCGCCGTGGCGCCGTTCCAAATCTGGATCGCCTGCAGGTTGGTGACACTGCTCACGCCGAGCGCGGAGAGCGAAAACGTGAATTGCTTCCAGGTGTTGGTGGGTGCTGTGACCTGGAGTTGCGTCCCCCATGCGGAACCCCGCTGCGCCTGCAGGCCGACGGTCTGCCCGCCGTTCGTGCCGCCGTTCAGCCAGAAGCTGATGCCGTTGTAGATCGTTGTATCGATCTGATCATGCTCGAGGTACCAGGCCTGCCAACCGCCGCTGGCGGCAAACGTCATCGTGTAACGGCCGTTCCAAGTCGGGTTGTTGGTCAGGTAATGCGCCACCCAGCCCCAATCCTGCCATCCATTGTTGCAGTTGAGTTGGGTCACTCCGGAAAAGATCGACATGTCATCGTTCGTGGAGCCGGACGACGCCGCGCCACCGGACAGCAACCCCAAGATCAACAGAAACGAACGCAGAACCGCAAGGATCGGGCGGAATTCTGCTGAGGGAGCCCTGGTCTTCAAGAACGGGCCGTTGGCAATCGGCAGTTGGAATGAGTTGGTTTGCGCCATCGCTCCCGGGAGAGAACAGCCTGTGGCCGACACTGTCAATTTGGTGTTATTCGATTGCATAAATCTTAGGTTACCTGGGCGGGGGTTCAGCGGCTCACGGGACGGCTGGGGGCGGCGGGCAGGGTTGCGTATGCACGACTGCGGTCACCGGTTTGAGATCACCGGAGCCCGCGGTAAGTCTGAATTCACCGGGTTCGCGGGTGGATTGCACGATGATTTGCGCCAGGCCGTTGAACAAGCTGCGCGACCACCGCGGGGTGCTGGCTTTCCCAATGACTTTCACGCTCACGTTGGGATTCAAACCGCCTTGACCGAAGCCATTGTTCACGCCCACGGCAATGACGTTGTCGCCGGCGTGGACACATTTTCTGATGTCGAATATCGGTTGGGCCTGCCAGTCGTGGGATTCGCCGACGAACTGGCCGTTCACGAAATACCAGCCTTCGTCGTCACACCCGGAGAAGCAAATCTCCACGCCGGAACCGCTCAAGTCCTCGTCCGTCAACGTGAGATGCGCCCGGTAAATCGCCGTGGTATCTGGTGTTTTGATTGTCAATTCGCCGCCGCTGGTTTTGGCATTGAGGGTGTTCCAAGCGGCATCATTAAAATCATTCGCATATTCCAGCACTGTGCTGCTGTCGTGCGGAACTTTTGCAAGCTGCCAGCGCCAATCGCTGACGGCAAGGTTGCGCTCAGGCACGTGCGGAATGAACACGTCCGGTTCGTGGCAACTCGGGTCGCCATTGCCCACGCCGATGATTCTCCCCGCGCCTTCGGCGGTAAAATCGATTCTATTCTGCGCCACCGGCACCACGCGGCCTTGCGCGTCGAGCGCGGCGACGGTAAACACCGCCACGTCCTCGCCGTCGGCATTGATGGTTTTTCGGTCCGGCGTCAGTTGAAGTCGCGCGGCGTTCCCGGTGGTTTCCACCTGTGTTTCGGCGATGACGTTGCCGGCGCCGTCAAAACCCTTCGCTCTCAAAGTTCCCGGCGCGTATTTGACCTGCCAGCTCAATTTCGAATTCGGCTTCATCGTCTGCCGGCCGAGCGACGCGCCGTTCAAAAAGAGTTCCACCTGTTTGCAATTGCTGAATGCCTGGACGAGGATTTCCTGGCCTTCCCTGGCGGGCCAATTCCAGTGCGGCAACACGTGCAGCACGGTGTTCGTCGTCCACCACGATTTGTAGTAGTAAAAAGCATCCTTTGGAAAACCGCACGTGTCGAGAACGCCAAAGTGCGAGTTGATGCATGGCCACGAATATGGCGTCGGCTCGCCGCGATAGTCAAAACCAGTCCAGATAAAGGCGCCGGAGAGCCACGGACGGTCGGCGAAGAAACTCCACCAGCTTTCGGCGGTTGTGGTCCAACCCGGCCAGACGACATCGTAGGCGGCGACGTAACCGCGCGGACCGTCGTTGGTATAAATGCCGCGCGTGCCGACGACGCTCGCCTGCTCGGTGCCGACGTTCGGCTGGTTCGGGTGCTCGGCGTGATATCGGTCCATGTCGGGACCGTAGTGATAATTCCAGCCGCGCACTTCGATGACGGAGTTGATGCCGCGGAACACGTTGCCTTCCGGCGAGGCGTAGGTGACGGGGCGTGTCGGGTCGAGTTGCTTGACGTAGTCCTGCATCGAACGCGCGACGTTTGCCGCTTGAGGCGTGTCCTGCACGGCGAACTGCTCGTTGGCGATGTTCCAGATGACCACGCAGGGATGATTCCGGTCACGGCGAATTTGGTCGTCCCACTTCTTCATGTTCTCCGAATCGCTGCCCATCAACCGGCTCTCGTCCATGATCAACAGGCCGAGCCGATCGCAGACATCGAGCAATTCCGGCGTGGGCGGATTGTGCGAGGTGCGAATGGCATTGCAGCCGAATTCCTTCAACTTTTTCACGCGGAATTCCTGCAACGCATCGGGAATGGCCGCGCCGACACCGGCGTGGTCCTGGTGGTTGCAAGTCCCGTAGAGTTCGCAGTGCCTGCCATTCAGCAAAAAGCCGTTCGTCGGATCAAAACCAACGGTGCGGATGCCAAAACACATTTCACTTTGGTCAGCGATTTTGCCGGCCACAGAAACTGTCGTGACGAGCTTGTAGAGTTTGGGCGATTCCGGCGACCAAAGAGCGGGCGAGGAAAGTTTCGATTCCAATCCTACCGCGCCTTTCGATTGACGCAGTAATGTTTGCGACTTGGAAAATGGTTTCAGCAATTTGCCTTCGGGCGAAATGATTTCGCAGTTCACAACCGCTATGGCGGCGTTAGTGAGTGCGTTGAGCAGATTCGCTTCAACGTGGATTTCCACCTTGTCCGCCGGCACATCGTTGTTGAATTTGAAACAAACAAAAATTCCGTCCGGCGCGATCGCCACCGGCGCTGTCGTGTCCAGCCACACGTGGCGGTAAATACCCGCGCCTTCGTAAAACCACCCCTCGGATTTGGTCGCGTCCACGCGCACGGAGATGGTGTTCGTGCCGCCAAAATGCAAAACGTCCGTGATGTCCTCGCGGAACGGGTAGTAACCGCCCTCGTGATGTCGCACGCACCAGCCGTTGATCCACACCGTCGCGTCGCGGAACACGCCGTCGAAAGTCAGCCAGACGTGTTTGCCGGAATCGGCTGCCGGCAATTCGAACGCGCGGCGATACCAGGCGATGCTGTTGGTCGGAAAGTTCTTGCCGAGCGCCTTGAAACCATGGCTGCCGTCGGCGGTGGGGTCGAACGGCAGTTCCACCGCCCAATCGTGAGGCAGGTTGACGACGCGCCAGTAAGAGTCGGTGAACCGTTCTGAGGCGGGACCGGAACCGGTGCCGGAATTTTCCAGGTGCAGCGCATCCGGCCAGTCGTCGCCGAGGTGAAATTTCCAGCCCGCGTCGAGCGATAGGCGCTCGCGCGGCGAATCGGCAGCCGAAAGCTGCGCAATAAACAGCACGGCGCATACTCCGGTGGAAACCTGTGACGAAACATTTCGCCAAGCAGTGGAAATGCGCATGGTGGAAGCATAGTCCAGCCCGACACGCGTGTCATGTAGTCAAAAATCACGGTAATGCCTTAATTTGATTCTTTGAGCTCCTTCCAAAGTTTGAGCACTACCACAAGCATAATAAGGAAGCACGGGGCGCCGCCGATTGAACCAGGGAGATATGAGTTTCTCATCGGCGCGGCCTCGGATAATATCCGGCTGAAATTGCCAATGACAATCACCGCGCAGTGAGGCCAGACAACAACTACAACTTGATATTATGCAAAATATTCTTTCCCGAGCCGTTTGTATTTGCGCAATTGCTTGCATTTTCACTTTCGTGACCGGCTGCCAGACTCACGATCACAGTTCAGTTCAACCCACACCGCGGGAAAACTCAAATCCGGCGCTGGCCAGTTCAGTCGCGCCGACGCAGACCAGCCAGCCGCCTGCGGATGCCAAACCGGCGTCGTCAAATGTGCCGGGGGTTCAGTTCCCGAAGATTGATTCCAAGCGGCGTGCCTACTTTCGCATCGTGGCGCCTGACGCGAAGAACGTCTCGGTCGGGCTCCCCGGGGGTCGCGTTATGACGAAAGGAGCCGACGGAGTCTGGACCGTCACCACTAGTCCGCTCGCGCCAGGATTTCACTATTATGCGATCACGGTAGATGGTGCCGGGATTTCCGACCCGGCCAGTGAGAGCTACTTTGGCACCGGCAGGACGAGCAGCGGCATCGAGGTTCCGTCGCGGGGGGAAGACTTTTATTTGCCCAAAGACGTGCCGCACGGTGACATTCGCGCGCACTATTATTTCGCCAAGTCCACCGGTCAGATCCGGCGTTGTTTTGTTTACACCCCGCCGGATTACGACACGAACCTGACTGCGCGTTATCCAGTGCTTTACCTGCAGCATGGAATGGGGGAAGACGCCCGTGGCTGGCCCACGCAGGGCCGGGTCGGGTTCATCCTCGATAACTTGATCGCCGAAGGCAAAGCCAAGCCGATGTTGGCTGTGATGGATGACGGCGGCATCACTCCCGGCGCCATGAGCGGTCCCCGAAGAGGCCGCGGCCCCATGTTTTGGGACAAATTCACGCAAGTGCTCATCGAGGACATCATCCCCACGATTGACGCAACCTATCGCACGATCCCCGACCGCGAGCACCGGGCGATGGCCGGGCTTTCGCTTGGCGGCACGCAAACCTGGGAAATCACCCAATCGCACCTGGACAAATTCGCCTACATCGGGTCCTTGAGTGCGCCATTCGGTTTTCCGGAAGTCCCCGGCGGGTTTAATGGGTTGTTGGGCGATCCGGCAGCTTTCGCCAAGCAGGTCAAGGTGCTCTTCATCAGCGTCGGCACCGCCGAAGGAGGAATGACGGGCGGCAGTCGCAATTTCCATCAGGCACTTGAGAAAGCTGGCATCAAGCATGTCTATTACGAATCGCCGGGCACTGCCCACGAATGGCAGACTTGGCGTCGAAGCCTGCATGAATATGCCCCGTTGCTCTTTCAAACCACGCCGGACGGCAACCAGTAAACCCCAAGCAAAACCATGAGAACCAAATCAATCATCGCGTTAACCTTGATGGCAAGTACCCTGGTTGCCCTTGCCCAGACCAATTCATCGGTTGCCAGCATTGAACTCGGCAGCGACGCCAATTCCGCCAGCTCGAATGTTCCCGGGCAACAGTATCCGAAAATCGATTCCGAGCGCCACGCGGAGTTTCGGCTGCGCGCACCGAATGCCGAAAGAGTGCAGGTGGACATCGGAGGCCAGAAATACAATATGACCAAGGACGATCAAGGCGTTTGGTCAGTTGTCACTCCACCATTGGTCGTTGGCTTCCATTACTATGCCCTCATTGTCGATGGCGTCTCCGTGGCCGATCCGGCCAGCGAGAGCTTCTTCGGTGTGAGCAAAATGATGAGCGGTATTGAAGTGCCATCGCCGGGCGAGGATTTCTACGACGCCAAGAACGTGGCTCACGGTGAGATGCGCGAGCATTGGTATTATTCCAGGACGAACAGCGCGTGGCGCAGATGCTTCGTCTATACGCCGCCGGATTATGCGAGCAATCCGACAAAGCGTTATCCGGTGGTCTATCTCCAACACGGCGCGGGCGAAGATGAACGCGGCTGGTCCATACAGGGCCGGGTGAACTTCATTCTCGACAACCTCATCGCCGAAGGCAAAGCCAAGCCGATGATTGTGGTTATGGACAATGGCGGCGGCAGCGCCTTGTTCGCTCCAGGCGCGCGTGTCCGACAGCCCGGCACCAGACGCGGACGCGGTGGCTTCCCTGGGTTCGGCGGCGTCGCCAGCCTGTTTCCCGACACCCTGCTGCACGAGATCATTCCCATGATTGACTCGACCTACCGCACCATTCCCGACCGCGAGCATCGCGCTATGGCAGGTCTCTCGATGGGGGCCTTCCAGACGTACCAGATTGTCCTGAATCATCCAGACACCTTTTCCGTGATGGGCGCATTCAGTGGCGGAGCGGGCGGCATCACCAACCTGGAAACGGCGTACAATGGTCTGCTTGCCGATGCCGATGCCTTCAATATAAAAATCACGGTCATGTTCTTCAGCATGGGAACCGCCGAGAATCTCACCGCCACCCGCAAGCTGGACAAGTTGCTCTCCGACGCACACATCAACCATGTCTATTACGAGTCGCCGGGCACGGCGCACGAATGGCAGACTTGGCGTCGAAGTTTCTACCATTTCACACCATTGCTGTTCCAAAACCCGTGAGAATTTCTCCCAATCCGCTGCATCCTATGAAAACAACCTGCTCCTCCAACAGCAACTCCTGATTATCAATCGTTCCCGGAGGCGAGCGCCCAAGCTGGGCGTCTCCCAGCGGCTGCTCTTGGGGTTCTGGTCGTTGTTTCTGAATCCGCGCCGGCTCTTGCGCAGCGCCGTTATTCTCAAACCCTCAACCTGCTCAGATTTCATACGGCCCTCAAAACACACAAATACCGGTGGTTGTACTTCCCGAGCCGGAGGCGCAAACCCGGTCCCAATGGACCAGCCTCAGAACTGATCCGAGCCATAGTTGAACTCAAGCAGCGCAATCCGCGCTTTGGCTATCCCCGGATTGGGGAGCAGTTGGCTAAAATCTTCGGTATCGAGATGGACAAGGACGTGGTCCGGCGGGTTCCGGCGGCGTATTACCGACCCGAGGGTGGCGCGGGTGGTCCCTCCCTGGCTCACGCTGCTGGGGCAAGCCAAAGACAGCCTTTGGAGCTTGGACTTATTTCGGGTTGAATCGGTCCTGCTCCAGACGCACTGGATCTTGGTCGTGATGGATCAGTTTACGCGCAGAATTATTGGCTTTGGGTTGCAGGCGGGCGCAGTGGACGGACTCGCACTCTGCCGCACGTTCAACCAGGCCATTGCTGGTCAGGGCCTTCCGGTGCGGCTGAGTTTGGACCACGATCCCCTTTTTGGGCTCAAGCGGTGGCGAGCCAATTTGCGGGTCCTGGAAATCCAAACCATCTGCACCGTGCCTTACGTGCCGGTTTCACATCCGTTTTTCGAGCGGCTCATCGGCACCATTCGCCGGGAGTATTTGGACCGATGTCTTTTCTGGAACGTCCATGACCTGGAGCGAAAGCTGGCGACTTTCCGGTGCTATTACAACCAATCCCGTGTGCACCAGGGCTTGGCGGGTAACACGCCCGAAGAAATGGCAGGTTCTGACGCACCGCCGCAACCAGCCAGTCTCCAGAATTACACCTGGCAGTCCCGTTGCAATGGACTTTTTGTGCTCCCAATCGCCGCCTGAGTAACAATTCGCCATGCACACCCTGGTTCTGTCACCGAACTCAGCGTTCTAAAGTGTGCCCCGGAATGCTGCAGGTTGGCCGCTCTGCCGCCGTCCCCAGCGTGTAATAGCCGCCCGCCGGACAGGAGATTCTCCCATGCAGGAACGGCCGCAAATCATCCATAGAAGGTTTATCCGTGGCCTTCTTGTTGTTTTCCAATGCCCATTGAGCTTTGGCGGCATCCAGTTGGCGCAAATTGTTGATGCAGGCATTTCTCTGCGCTGCTTCGCGTGCCTTCACAAAATTGGGGATAGCGATCGCCGCAAGAACCGCCGGCCCCACCGCCGCAACCGCTACCAGCGTGGTTGCCGGCGAACGGCTGCTGTTTGCCACCGTAAACCAGCCTTCGCTGGTGTTCGCGCTCACAGAATAGCAGAACCCCGCTTTGCCGGCGAAAAACGACTGCAGCAATTGTTGTTGCGCGTTGCCGCTCTTTTGAATCGCCCTCTGCTGGATCTCCATGATCATCTGGCCGAAACGTTCACTCGCGAAGATGAACCGGTTCCCTTCCTCAGGCATGTCCTTTGCAAGATGCTTGAATTCATCCGTCGCTTTCAGCCCTGGTTTCTGCCCGTCTTTAACCGCGAGCACCTCCTGAATCAGTGTCTCTGTCGTCGCCACGAACAGATAGCCGTCGCTGCTGGCGATGGTGGGCCGGAGCGGAAGAGGAAGCGGAAGAGCAAGCGGCATTGTGCGCATCTTGAGATTGGGCTTGTCCACGTGGACGATTTGCTGGCCCTTCTTGCTCAATTCCTGGTCGATGCGATTGAAAATGGTGTCGTCTTTGACCTTCACCACGAGCATGAGGCCCGGCTCGGGCACCTGGAGCGGTTGGCTCGTCGGGAGCGGTACCGGGATCGTCTTCGAAGGATCCAGGGTAATCACAAAGCCAAATTCACCGCCGAGGGAATCCAGGACGGATTCCAGACTAAGGCCCGTGGCTTTCTGGAATTGCTCCGGCAATTTGTTCAGGAACTCCTGGGCTTGCGGGAATCCAGATTGGCTGGCTTGCTTTTGAATCACTGACCACAGGAGCGGCAGGTCTGCATCAGAGAAAGTGGCCATGGCGGTGTTGGTCGGCAACATCTCCAAACCGGCGAGAGCATGAGCCTGCTGGCCCATGATTTTCCACAGGAAACCCGTCCCTTTATCGGGATAATGATGCAGAAACGATTTGGTGTGATACAACCCGGGCTCCGTGGCAATCGAACTCATCCCAAAACCAGTGACGTCTTGCACACCGCTTTGCATGATAAGATTCGTTACCGCGTCGAATACCTTGGAAACGTTCCCCTGCTGCTCGTTGTTAAGGTTCGGGATCGAAAGCAAGGTTGGGCGCCAAGCCGAGAGTTTATGCGAAAGGTCGGCAAGCAACTGTTCGGTGCTGAGGTAGAGGTAAAGGCTGCCCCCGGGATCAAGACGCGAGGTGACCTCTTTGAAGCTGTTCTTTTCGGCGGAGACGACCGGCTGGGGGGATGGTATTGAAGCCGTTTCCTTTTTGCAGCCAGTGGTCAGCAACAAGCCAAGTCCGGCACCGGTTAGCGCAAGGAGAAGACAGGGGACTCTTTTCATGGTTGGTTGGTTTGGTTTCACCGATCTAAGTTTTCGAGATAGCAAAGCTTTTGGGGACAAACGTAAAGCGAAATATCACCAAGCTTTTTTTGCTGATGACAATTTTAAAAAGGACAAGTGCGGCATGACCTCGGATTAACACACGAAGTGGTGAACCATTATCAACCAAAATCGGAACAACAATGAACCCTCAAAACAATGATCCGGTGCTGGCTGCCGTGTATCGGCGCGTCTCCACCGACCGTCAGGACGGAGGACTTGAAGTCCAGGAACGCCGGGTCCTGGATTACGCCTGTGCGTAGCGAAAGCCCTGTAGCTGAGCAAAGAGGTTGATTTTTCAGCACTGCCAGTCAAGCATCATCGCCGCGTCGCTGAGAAGTGCTGATGTGATTTTGTCGATGTACAACCATCCGGAGCAGGGCGGCAGCGCCTCCATGAAGAGCGTGCTGCCCGCATTATTGGACTGCCACCTGCCCCCCTTTTCGACCGCCGTTTCCAGGTGGCACCGTGGGCGTCCACTGCGAAATCTGAACCTTTAGTTGAAGTTTGACTCTCAATGACGACGAGGACGACAGCCCCCCAAAGATTGATCACTTCGTCCAGCCGCGAGCCTTTGCTTCACGGTAAAGCGCGGCCAGTTGCGTGGGCGTGACGAAAATCATGTCCGGGTCGCGCTGTTCGTAAATACGGGCGAGATCTTCCGGGCCAAACGTCCAGCAGTGAACGAAACCATTCACAAATGCGGGACGATGCGATCCAACCTGCTCGCGGACATCGCGAAAAAATCCGGTCTTGCCGTAACGCCAGCTCGTCACCGAACGAAAAACCGGCATGCCACCGGGCAACGAATAGGTCAGCTTGTCGATGCCTTCGCGGCCTGAATAACGCCCCATGTCCGCAAAAATCGAGTGGCAGAACGGCAGCGCCCGTGCGTAACGGGCCACGATGTCATCGTCTCCCCCAGCGGTGCGCACCGTGCGCATCCCCATCGCCTGCATTTCGCGCGCGGTCCAGCCGAGAAAACCGGCGTAAACACGATCGTGATCCGTAAATGCCAGGCCGTAGTTCTGCGGCTGGATGTAGGCGACACCGGAAACGTCCGCGATGAATTCCGTCTGCGGCGAGGCATGTTCGTAATACCATTCTGCCACGGCGGGCATCAGCTCCCGGATTGGCGGTCCCATTCCAAACGCGAGTGGAAACCTGCCAAATGAAGGATGATTGAAGTACTGCTTGAAGAATCCGATCCATGTGTTTTCGTTGTCGCCGTCGGACATCACCAGCGCGATGTAGATCGAGTTCGTGTCCAACGGCGGCGCCGGCGGCTGTTGCGGTTGTGTCATCCGATCCATCCGCACACCGCTCATCACGCAAGCATTGCGCAGAAAATCGGTGCAGACTAGGCCTTTCGCGTATCGGCTCGCGAGCTCGACGCCGCCACCTTCGCCAAGGCCGACTCCCTCGCCAGCGTAAGGGTACCCGAGCACCGCCACGTTCGGGTCCATGTCTGCGAAGATCTCCGCCATCAGACGGCGTTCGGCGAGAGGGTCGGCCCCGGGCTCGCGGGCGTCCACAGGTCCGGCAATCCAGAACAACACGCTGCGCCACTGCAGGTCGTAGGCAAAGGTGCAATCTTGCAGCAGCGACGAGTGCTCGTACTTGCACAGATGGCGGCTCAACTGGTTCCCGTATTTGGTCCACACCCAGCGCATCCCTTCGACATAGGTCTGGAACCTGCCGCGCATGTCAACTTTCACCGGCAGGGCAAGCTTCTCCGCCAGTTCCGGCGTCGCGATAATCAAATCCTCACACGCCGCAACATCCGCCGCCAGGAGATTGCCGCGATACAGCTTCGCGTCGGGAATAACTGCGCCCTTGAATGCATTCGTGAATTGTTTGAAGAGCGCCGGCCAGTTTGTCACGACCTCGTAGCCGTCGATGTAACCTTTCTGTTTGTGCCAGTCGAGCCAGGTTTGATCCTCTGGAGTGCGTCGGATCCAGAGGCGCGGCTGTTCGCGGCTGGTCAGGCCCTGGAGGCAGGTCACGGCGATGCGCTCGTCAGGGTTCAGACGCGCCACATCTACAACCAGAAGCTGGCGTGCCGGAGGTTTTGATTTGGGCAAAAAAGTGTCGCCCCAGGGCCGGGGTGTGACCGCAAATGGCAGGTCTGCCGGCAGTGACTTCGGTTTCGGATTCCCGTTTGCCGCATCCACGGCGGCAGGCATGCCCGCGAGTAGAATCGCCATGCCCAGAGCTAACGAAGAGTTGCAAGATGCGATCGTCTTCATCACTTTCCCTGAATCGCCGGTCCGGAGCCGGCCAACACGTGCAACGTGATGATCTGGTTGTGCCCGACTGGCAACGTGACCGCGCTGCCTTGCACCGTGAGCGGGTGTGTCTGCACGGGCAGCTCCAGGATATCCCTCGTGACGCCGCAGACAAGCGTTGATTGTGCCAGAGAGGATCAGAATAGAGCCGATGCCATGAATGCTCGCACATGGCTTCTGGGTTTGCCTGACAGGATCCCAAACGGCCATCAATCTGCATCTGGGCGCGGTGACAGTCGACATGTGAAAGTTGGTTGCCCAATTAATGGCTGAAAGTCGGGAAAGCGGGTTCAATAACTGGCCGTTGGTCGGCACCGGCGGCAACGAAATGCATTCACTTGGGGCCAGGCTTACGATGATATGTGGCCAATGGCCCGGTGCGATCACTAAGGTTCTCAGTGTATCTCAACGGACACCAATACGTTTCGTTGATTCCTCCTGTTACTTGGCCAGGAAATGAGAGCAGCAGCGGCCAACAATTGGTGCCGGTCACAAATATTTCCGCGAAATCACGCAAGGGTCCCCCCCCCCCCGCATATTTTCCCGTTGTTCCGCATAATTAGAAACGGTTGTCTTTTAGCTTGGCACCCAAAGCCGAGGTTAATCGTTCTGATATATGGTCCACATCCCGAGGGGATTGTTCGTTGTTCCGGTGCCGATGGTCTGCTGGATCGTGAGGGATTCCACGTGGCTGTCATAGAAGAGATAATTAAATCGACTCCCATGGGCCTTGTACGTGACCCATCCTTCGTTGACAGCGGTGCCGCCGTTGCTCTGCGGCGGATTTTGGTAATCCAGTTGGTAACACGCCCCCCAACCCCCGGTCCCGATCGGACCAATGCTGACGCAAGGCCAGACATTGCCGACGGAATCATAGCTGTTGGGCTCCTCAACGAGTATGAACGCGCCGGAGGGATCTTTCACAACGCTCGTTTTGTAACTCTTCGCGTCAAAATCGCAGGTTGGGTCATTAACCCAATAGATGCCAACCCCCATAACGATGTTCGGCAAGGGATAAGTCGCCGGGTTGCCAGTGTTTACCTGCACCTGCCAGCTATTAGTGAATGCGACCATCGCATAGGACCTTAGCGCGTTAAACGGTGGGTTCCCCATCCAGCTCGTTTTCAGGAGTTTTCCGGGCGGATCGGTGCAGCAATATTCCACTTTAGGGCCCATTTCGATGGGCAGCCAACCATTGGTCAACCACGCATCGGAAGCATTGCCGCCAATATAGCGGTGGATATACGTGTCCCACGCCAATTGACTGTTATCAGGCCCAGCCATGCCGGCGGGCGGATACATCTCATTGCGGTCGCCGGCGAAATTCATGATGCCGATTCCAAGCTGCCTCATGTTGTTGAGACAGGACGCCCGACACGCCTTGGATCTCGCCGCGGCCAGTGCGGGAAGCAATAGAGCCGCCAACACGGCGATGATGGCAATAACCACCAATAGTTCAATGAGAGTAAACGCCCAACGCCCCCGTTTGGGAGTTCGGGGCGGGGATTTGTCCGAGGGTAGTCTGTTGTCGTTTTTCATAAGTCCATCTCTGCTTTCGTTATGCTGCTTTATTTGTCCACCAAAATCACACGCGCCGATTTGCTGATCGAATATTTGCGTTTGCACCGTTTGGTCTGTTCGAAAGAAAACTGCGGACCTGATGCGCCCTCGATAGAGCCAACGCAGTCGGGCCGGGGCTCTTCACACCGGATCAAACCAGCCCGGTCCAGAGGCGCTGAAATTCCAGACGCAGCAAGGAAGGGAGTGCTTTCGTGGAAGTGTATTCTCATGGCTCCGGCTCTTTCCTGGTTCTCTATATGCGACCACGGGTGTTTGCCCTCAAGTCGTCAAAGTTGACTTCGTTAAAATTGATGTCATTTAAATCAATGACGGGGGACGCCGAAGTGAGCGTGCGTAGAACGAGGAACAGCAGGAGGGTGCCCGCCGCGATGGTGCGCCACACCGCCCCATCGCTCATCATGTGACGTGGGTTGCTACTGGGCCGGCGTTTCTCCGGCGCGTAGGGAGAGATTGCCCGGCCGCAACGGTAAGCTTATCGAGAACGCGATCTGAAACGTGAGTTTTCGGACAGTACGCCGTCCAAAAACCCGATCGCTTCGTCCAAGGTTCTTGGCCCACAAAGTTGATGCCCCATGCCCGGGACGTCGATGAGCTTGAACTTGAAGTTGTTCTTCGCAAAACCACCCTCGCAAATGTCCAGGATGTTGCCGTGGCGAAAGTCGTGATCCCCGGTGATCAACACAAACCGGCCATTGATTTTGGCTCGGGCGACACGGTCAGCCGCGACAGGCCAGACACCATAATCGTGAACTTCAGGGGCCTTGACCTTTGGCACCGGTTCGTAGAAATCAGCCCCGCATATCGCAATGTTCCCCTTGATGACATCACTGTGAAGGAAGGCCAGATGAATGGACGATTCTCGCCTCCCCGGGTTTTGGAAAGCCCACACCGTCCTCCGCCGCCATTGGCTGGACAGGCACGAACGCGAAAATCAAAAGAACATACGAAGTCATTTTCATACTGCGTTCCAGGGCGGGAAGTTGATCTGGATGCCCGAGGCCGACCGTCCGGGCGCGGCCAGGAATCCAGCAGACGACGAGCGGTTGCACGAACCACCACTCCGGTATTCGAGGGACATTCCTTTGCTGATATTGCCGTACGGCCAGGCTTCCTCCTGAAGCACGTCCCGAATCGCAGAGGCGGTCTTGGCTCCAATTCCCGTCACCGCCTGCAGCGCCTCGATGTCGGCCGTCATTACCGCCTGCACGGTCCCAAATGTCTCCAACAGCCTGAGAGCCCGCTCCGGTCCCAATCCCGGCAGTGCCTGCAGGAGGTGCAATTGCCGGCGCCGCCTGCTCCTGGGGCGACGGCCCGAATGCGAGCCCCAAACCATGTCCTGCTTCTGCATCTGCCGGCCGGCGTAGAGCAACAAATGAGCTGTCTCCAGAGGACCGAACGATCGTAAAACCGGCAGGCGATAAACCAGGCTCAAGGACACCATGGCGCCCTGCAGTGCCTCGCGACGGATTTGGCAGTTCTGAAGCTCCTTGCTTCGTCCCTCCAAAATCAGAGCCGAGAACGGACTGGAAGTCACCAACCTCCAGCTTTGGCGGAACAGGCGCCCATCCACAATCGACGCCGCGAAATCCAAGAGCGTTTTCCTTTCAAACACACACCGATCCTCCACGATGTAGTCTCCCGACTTCAATCGGTCCACCCGCACATCAATGCCCGGCATTTGCAGGAGCGCCGCCAAAACGCCGACGTGCCGTTCGCGATCATCGACCACGACATCGACTTGGGGAACGGGAAGCTCCTCTCCGCCTTTCTCCCTCGGATTCATGGCGAGACTATGGCCCAGTGCCCTGGGGGTGTCCACGAGAAAGTTCGACCAGAGTTCATCGGCAACGAAAGGAGTGTCTTGCCGCCCCAAAACCACTGTTGAGCACTCTCCGCCATCCAGCAAATCACCGGTGATGCCTGTCTTTTTTGCTTCGCAGCAGCGTCTTTACAACCCAAGATTGTGTGGCTGTCAAATATGAAAAAAAACGAATTGCTCATCGCAACCGCGATGGTTCTGAACACGATCTGGCCGCAACCATCCCTGGCACAAGTTTCTCAGGCCACCGCTGCCCCTCGCGGTCGTGAACGGCTGCTGATGGACTTCGGCTGGCGCTTCGCCTTCGGCCATCCGTCCGACACCGGGAAGGATTTCGGCCACGCCACCGGCTATTTCTCCTATCTCGCCAAGGCGGGCTACGGCGATGGCGCCGCCGCCGCGCGTTGTGACGACCGCGCCTGGCGGACGCTCGATCTTCCCCATGACTGGGCGGTGGAAGCGCCCTTCGACAGCCACGCGGGCTACAGTCACGGCTATAAAGCAATCGGCCGAAACTTCCCCGAGACGAGCGTGGGTTGGTACCGGAAATCGTTCTTCATTCCCGCATCCGACCTGGGCCGGCGCATCAGCGTTGAATTCGACGGGGTCTTCCGCGATTCCGTCGTGTGGGTCAACGGCTTTTATCTCGGGCGTGAACCCAGCGGTTACACCAGCTTCGGTTACGACCTGACTGATTACCTCAATTACGGTGGCGAGAATGTCATTGCCGTTCGGGTGGACGCCACCATGGAGGAAGGGTGGTTCTATGAGGGGGCGGGCATATACCGTCATGTCTGGCTGGTCAAGACCGCGCCGTTGCACGTCGGGCGGTATGGAACGTTTGTAAGCACCGAACTCAACCCGAACACCGCGGATGTTACGGCCCGGGTCACCATCCTTAACGAAGGAACCAATACCGCGGCGTTCGAAATCGAGCAAACCATTTTAAACGCCGATGGCAAAATCGTCGCCACGGATCGTGCAAAGCCTGCCGAGTTGAAAGCCGGTGACATGGCCGAGTTCTCGACCGTCCTTAAAGTTGCCAATCCGAACTTGTGGTCCATCGAAAGCCCGTATCTGCACACGCTCGTGACCACGCTCCACCAGGACGGCGCGGTGGTGGACCGTTATGATACAACGTTCGGCATCCGCGTGATCCGGTTCGACCCCAACGAAGGTTTTTTCCTCAACGGCAAACGCGTCGAATTGAAGGGCGCGAACAATCATCAGGATCACGCGGGTGTCGGCGCCGCCCTGCCGGACGCGCTGCAGGAGTTCCGGATCCGCCGCCTGAAGGAGATGGGTGCCAACGCCTACCGCTGCGCACACAATCCGCCGACGCCCGAGTTGCTCGATGCCTGCGATCGACTTGGCATGCTCGTGATCGACGAGAACCGTCTGATGGGGCCGAGCCCCGAGCAGTTGAGCCAGCTCGAAAGAATGATCCGGCGCGATCGCAATCATCCCAGTGTCATCCTTTGGTCGCTGGGCAACGAGGAGTGGGACATCGAGGGCAACATCAAGGGAGCGCGCATCACGTCATCCATGCAGGCTTTTGCCCGGCGGCTCGACCCGACACGCCGCACCACCGTGGCGATCAGCGGCGGCTGGGGCGGCTCCTCCACCGTGATCGACGTCGCTGGCTACAATTACATCCGGCAATGCAACACCGACAGACAGCACGCCGCGTTTCCGAACCAGCCAGGAGTGGGCACCGAAGAATCCACCACCCGTCAAACCCGCGGCATCTACATCGACGACCGGGCCAGAGGGCATCTGGCGCCTCTCCAGGATGCGTCCTCCGGCGGGAACTGCGAGGCTGGCTGGAAACACTATGCCGCGCGGCCTTACCTGGCCGGGCTGTTTTACTGGACGGGGTTCGATCATCGTGGAGAACCCAACCCCTTCGGTTGGCCGCAGGTCGGCTCGCAATGCGGCATCCTCGACCAGTGCGGTTTCCCGAAAGACAGCTTCTACTACGTCAAGTCCTGGTGGACGTCCGAGCCTGTTGTCCACGTGTATCCGCATTGGAATTGGCCCGGCAAGGAAGAGCAGGAAATCAATGTCCGCTGCTATAGCAATTGTGAGGAAGTTGAACTGTTTCTCAACGGTCGAAGTCTGGGTCGAAAAACCATGGAGAAGAACAGTCACCTGCAGTGGAATGTGAAGTACGAGCCGGGCACCTTGCTCGCGCAGGGTTACCTGAACGGCCGGGAAGCGGCCAGCGACCGCGTCGAAACCACGGGCGCCGCGTCCGCGATTCACCTCAGCGCGGATCGTTCTGTGATCAAGGCCGACCGGGAAGATGTCGCGGTCATTACCGTTCAGGTGACCGACGGCGTCGGGCGGCTTGAACCCACGGCGGCTAATCAAATCGCCTTCCGCCTCGATGGCCCGGGCCGGATTATCGGTGTCGGCAACGGCGACCCGTCGTCGCACGAACCCGACCGCTTCATCGAGAGTATAGGTTTGATTCCCGTCACAGACTGGCGGATGCGCTCGGCCGACGGCGCCAACAACGTGCCCGAGGCCGCTTTCGACTACGACGACTCCGCATGGGCGCCGGCACTTCAGGGCCGACGCGGCCGCGATGGGTCAGCCGGATCCGCGTCCGCCAACGTGTATCGTGGCAACTTCGAGCTGCCGGAAACCCTCGGCGGGAAAGAGGTGACACTCCTGCTGCGCAGGCTCGGCGAATCACAATCGGCTTATCTGAACGGTCAGGCGCTTGCGCCGGACACCCGGCGCGACGCCGGCGGCCTGGCGTTCGAGATTGCCCCCAGCCTGCTTCGTCCCGGCCGGAATGTTGTCGCGATCGTGGCCACTCCTGGGCCGGGCATCCGCCGCGAAGAAGAGGAGAGACTGCACAGCGCCGGCCCGGCGGTCCTCCGGATGCTCACGCCCGCTGGCCAATGGAAGCGCAGCGTTTTCAATGGCCTGGCGCAGGTCATCGTGCAATCCACCGGACAAGCCGGTCAGATCACGCTGACGGCGAATTCCCCCGGTTTATCGCCGGCGGTACTGAAGCTCGAAACGCAACCAGCAAATCCCCGTCCGGCAATCGCGGCACAATGATGTGGCTGAGACACGGTCCAGATAAGGTAGGACTCCCTGTCCCCGGCGAGCCGGTGTGAAGGAATTTCGGCGCCGTGAGGACACTGCGCCCTACCCGTGCGCCGCCTCCACGGCTGCGCGCAGCGCAGCCCTGCCTGATGCGGAAATGAAATATGGCAACGACTGTAAACGGGTGGTTCATGGACAGGTATCCAAATGAATAGGAAAGTGAACGCCTCCGAATGCTCGGGTTCAGGTCCTCACTGTGCCTTCAGGTCCTGGTTCAGTTTCACCCACCCGCCCCGTGGAACTTTCACCTCCACTGTCCGGTCCCCGGAGCGCACTTTGGCCGTGCTCCCAGCCACGCCGTGGATCGTGGCGGACTGGAGTTTGCCCTCCTTCCATTCTGCGTCCACGTCGAAACCACCCCGTGCCCGCAGGCCCTTGAATGAACCGTGCGCCCAGGCCTTCGGCAGTGCGGGAAGCAAATCCAGAACTCGCACTTCGGACTTCTCACTTCGCACCTCCATCTGCTGGCTTTGCAGCAGCATTTCCGCAACGCCGGCGGCGCCGCCGAAGTTGCCGTCGATCTGGAACGGAGGGCAAGCGTCCAACAGGTTCGGATAAACCCCGCCGCCGCCCTCGAATCCAACACCCGAATCGCCCGCCGGCGTGAGCAGCAGCGTCAGAAGTCTGTAAGCGTGCCCGGCATCGTGCAGGCGGGCCCAGAGGTTCAACCGCCAGGCCATCGCCCATCCCGTGGCCTCATCGCCCCGCATCTCGAGCGATCTCCGCGCCGCGGCCGCCAGCTCCGGTGTGGCGCGCAGGTCGATCTGGTCGCTCGGATACAAGGCATACAGATGCGAGACGTGGCGGTGATGGCGCTCAGGTGCCTGCATGTCCCAGTCTTCAAGCCATTCCTGCAACTGCCCGGCCTTGCCGATCTGCAGGGGAGCGAGGCGGGCGCGCGTTTCGGCGAGTTCTCTGCGAAATTCCAGGTCCACGCCGAGGATCTCTGCCGCGCGGACGGTGTTTTTGAAAAGGTCGCGCAGAATTGCCATGTCCATCGCCGGCCCGGCGCAAATGCTCACGCCCGGCGAATGTGCATTCTCCGGTGAGATCGACGGGCAGGTGACCAGCCATTTGTGCTTGGGCTCCTCGACGAGCGTGTCGAGGAAGAACTGAGCCGAGCCTTTCATGACCGGATACAGTCTTGCCAGGAACAACTTGTCGCCGCTGTATTCATAATGTTCCCAGAGAGTCTGGCAGAGCCATGCGCCGCCCGTCGGCCAGAACCCCCAGAAGGGCCCGTCAATCGGCGCGGTTGCCCGCCACAGATCGGTGTTGTGATGACAGACCCAGCCGCGGGCGCCCCAATTCACCTTGGCTGTCCGGGCGCCGGTTTCGCTGAGGTCCATCACCATCGCCAAAAGAGGCTCGACACACTCGGAAAGGTTGCCCACCTCGGCCGGCCAGTAGTTCATCTCCGTGTTGATGTTGACGGTGTATTTGCTTTCCCACGGCGGAGCCATGCTTTCGTTCCAGATGCCCTGCAAAGTTGCCGGCTGACCTCCGGGTCGCGAACTGGACAGGAGCAGATAGCGTCCAAATTGGAAGTAGAGCTCGATCAACTGTGGGTCGTTGCCGGCGGCAAACTCGCGGATCCGCTCGTCGGTGGGACGTTGCGCGGCCTCGGTGACGCCCAGATCCACGGAGACCCGCCGGAACAGTGACTGGTAATCTGTCGCGTGATCCCGGCTTAGAGCCTCAAACGACTTGCGGCCGGCCGCGGCGAGCCGGCTGATGGTCAATGCCTCCGGATCGCCGTTCACATTCCTGAAATCCTTGTAGCTGGTGGCCGCCGCGATCAGCAGCATCGCCGAGTCGGCGCCGGCCACCGAGAGCTGGTTGGAACTCAGAGTCGTTTTGCCCCCGGTCGCAAGCACACCCAGGCGCGCCTGAAATTTGAGCGCGCCCGAAATCCCTTCCGCTGCTCCGTTCTCGCCCCGCATGACGAGCAGATTCCCCGGTTCGGCCGTGACCGTCGCTTTCTGCGGCGTGGTCATGCCGACGGTGAAAGTGATCCGCCCGGGCTGGTCGGCCGTGAGGCGTAACACAATGACCTGATCGGCTGCGCTTGCGAAAAGCTCGCGATCAAACGTCACGCCGTCGGCGGTGTAGGTGACATGCGCGACGGCGTTGTCGAGGTTCAGATCCCGCCGGTAATTCTTGACCTTCTTTGCAACCGGAAATTCCAGGGAAAGATCTCCCATGGTCTGGTAGGGTATCTGCCGCAGCGGCCGGGCCATCATCTGCGCGCCGATCAGTTCTTGTGCCTCCGCATATTTGCCTTCGAAGACCAGCCTCCGCGCTTCGGGCAGGGCTTTCAATGCGTCGGGGCTGCTGGGGTCATAGGGCCCCCCGGCCCACAGTGTGTCTTCGTTGAGTTGAAGGCGCTCTTTGTCAACACCACCGAACACCATGGCGCCGAGCCGGCCGTTGCCGATTGGCAGGGCCTCATTCCAGTTGGTGGCCGGACTGGCATACCAAAGCGTCAGCCGCCCTCCGGTCTCCGCGGCCCCGTCAGGTGACAATCCCGAAAGCGCCGCCGCCACGAGCATTCCTTTCTTAACAAAACTTCGGATCGTTTGATTCATAGACAATTCCATTCAATTCGATTCCTGGCCGGCGGCACAGCCGTCGCACAACGCGTCTCCAAGAGCCACCCGCAGACGCCAGGCGGCGTCAGTTAAACGAACGATCGACCAGCCCGGCAAACTAAAAAGAGTGCGCACGACATCGAAGAGCCGTTCACTACGAAGAACCGTGTCCGTTCGACAATGTTGACGCCGCGAAGAAAGTGGCCGACGCCCTCAGGATTCCGATTGCGCTCGGCGAACAGGAATCCAGCCAGTGGCGCTTTCAATGGGTGATCCGCAACCAGGTGGCCGACGTTGTCCAGCCGGATTTGTATGACTGCGGCGCGTTGATCCGCTCCATTCGTGTGGCCCGGATGGCGGAGTTGAACGGCATGGCGACCACGGTGCATTTGTCCGGCGGATTCGGCTTTGTCTATTCGCTGCACTTCGGCTCTTGCACAGCCCGGATCGGCCCCTGGCAGGAATACAAGAAAGGGGTTGAGACGTACGGGCAATGGTTCAATCCCCCGTTGCGGATCGTCGATGGCAGCATCACTGTGCCCAAAGGGCCCGGCGTCGGGATCACGGAGCCGAGAGAGATTTTGAGAGACGCTATCCCAGTGGTTGAGGTGGGGAGTTAGGGAGTTGGGAAGTTCAGGAGCTGGTGGCGAGTCCGGCAATGTTCTCTTGACGAATGGCGACAGAGTGGATTTGTTATGGGGCGTATTGTTGCCAATGTAGCTCAGCGGTAGAGCAACGGTTTCGTAAACCGTCGGTCGCCGGTTCAATCCCGGCCATTGGCTCCATTCCTAACCGCGAGTGCGGCAGCGGTTTAGGAGGATGGCAAGCCCCATGGCTAACGGTTTGGCTAACAGTTTTGATGCGCCCTTCAAGATGCATGCAAAACTTCGGACGATGAATCCAAAATGCTCTAACCGTTGGGACAGCGCCCCAGGTAGGCTCGATGACGCTGAAAATGAAAGCACGTTATCGGCTGTTCCTTCGCCGCAAGAGCGTTTACTACGCGTTCGACAACACCAGCAACATGCCACCTCTTGGCACCGCGATGGATTTCACAGTCGCCTCGTTGACCCGAATCGTCGCTTCCATCAAGGCGTTGCCCGCAGTGAACACGTCAAATGAACTCGTTGTCGTCATTTGCATTGCTTGGCCAATGTGCTAACCGGAAATTCAACGCCGGTCAACCGACTTGCCCGGCAAAAGGAGACCGATTTCGGGGCACGACTGGCCGAAAAAGTGTCGCCGAACTTCCATAACTCGTCCGATGCTAACCGCAAGCTACGCCTCCGTTTTCTCTCGCCTCGCACGCCACGCCGACCTATAAATCGCCCCCACAAAGTTGGTCTGGTTCGACGCTTTCCATGCCTGCGGAAAAAATATGGCAAAACTGGCTGGAGCGGCTTTACAGCCTCCGGCGCGACAAACGCGGCTCGCACGAACGACCGCACAAGCCCGTGCTTTTGCTCGCAATCCTCGACCTGCTCGATCGCGGCCTCCTTAAGAAAAATGAGATCCGCCTCAGCCCGGACCTGGTCACCACATTCAACCGCTACTTCGACGTCGTGCGCCAGGGCGACGACCAGCCCAGCATCGAGAACCCATACTACCACCTATGTGGCGACGGCTTTTGGCAGTTCGCCCCTGGCCCCGGTAACCGCCCCATCTACGAACCAGGGAATGCCTCCCGCGCACCCAGCATCAAGATCCTCAAGGCAACCCACGGCCGCTTCGACGACGGTCTCTGGAACACTCTCTTGGCTGACGCCCACTCCCGCCATCAATTGCGCGAGGCCCTGATCTCCCGGTATCTTCCCGAGCAGCGGGACCGACTGGCTGCCATCGCCGGCGACAACACCGCACCATCGAAGGAAGACGCTTTGCACGACGAACCACCAGGCAGGGACGGCGCCTTTCGCCACACCGTCCTTGAAATCTACGATTACCGCTGCGCCGCTTGCGGCATCCGCATTAAAATCAACGATGAACACTTCCTGGTCCAAGCCGCCCACATCATCCCCTTCCGAGTAAGTCGAAATGATAGACCGGACAATGGGCTGGCCTTGTGCCCAAACCATCATTGGGCGATGGATCGACTCCTGATTGCCCCCTGTCCGGATACCAAACACCGCGCCGGCATTTGGCGCATCGGCCAGAGCCTGGATTCCCGGATCGAAGGCCAAAAAGACCTCGTCGCCCTCGCGCATCAACCCGTCATTCCGCCCAGCGAAGAAAAATTCTACCCCGCCATCGAAAACCTCCGCTGGCGCGAACAACACCTGAACGCCAGTTACTGAACTGAAGGCTTGGTTTCCAACTCAAATAAAAATCCATTCCACGTAATCCCAGGCCGGCCCAGCCTATCAGTCTCCTCCCAGCTCCGTAGTAACCGGAAACCAACGCGCTCGAATAACGCCGTGATGAATTCCGGTGCAAGCTTCGTGAAAAGCCGCCGATTTTCGTCGCGCTCATCGGCACCCACTCCGTGCTTGGACGGCAAAACATAGGTCAGGAGCCTGCCGCTCGGCTTCAACAGTCGCCCGATGCTCAATGCCGCTTCAGGCAGCTCAGATTCCGGCACGTGCATCAGCACTGCAGAGCAAAGTACCCCATCATAAGGCGCCCCCGTCTGCGAATCCTTCGGGATCGGCAATGGAAATGGCTTCAAGCGGCCGACAAGCTCAGGGAACGCTCTTTCCGCCTCCCCGCGCATCCCCACCGACGGCTCAAACCCGTACGCATCAAAACCCATTGCCAGCAGTTGGGCCAAATCCCGCCCTGAACCTGTCCCGACATCCACGACCCGCCCGCGGGCAGGAAAGGCCTCCCTGAACACCTCGCGCCATTCCGCCCTGCTGATCCCCCGAAATTTCGCTGCTGCTTCAGCCGCGCACCGATCATAGTAAGCAATTGTCTGCCGGTCCATGGCGCGAGACTATCAGCCTGCAGTCGTCTACTCCAGCCACCCGGTAATGGTCAAATCTCCCAGTCAGACGACCTCCGCCTTCTGCCGCGGCGCGCGCCCAACTCCTCTCCCTCGCCATAGACATACCTCACCATCGCGAGCCCAAGCTTGTCACTCTTCTGCGAGATGAATTCTTCGGAAGCCTTCGCCCGCTCACTTTTCTTTTCCTCGTGGCCAGGTCCCCATGGCTGTGATTCGACTAAGGGAAGCGGTGAAAGGAATCGCATGAGAATAACGGGAACCACGGCAGAAATGTCTTCACGTTCTGATGGGAAATCGCGTTGGGAGCCAAAAACGGCCTCGGCTCATCAGAATTTCAGAATAAAGCGGGGGTGGGATGAAGAAGAGCTTGCGCTTCATTGGCGCGGAGAGAAGATCACGAAAAAATGTCCACTTGGATCGTGGGCAAGAAACCAAATGGTAATATCAATGGAAATGAAATGCGTCATCGTTGCCCTTGCCTCCATTTCGCTGTGGCTGGCTGCCACCGGCGCGATCACCGCCGGCGCCGGGGAACCGCTGTGGGAGGCACGCACCTACGACGTGCTGCCCGTCAGTGCGCGCGCCGAAACCGACGATGAGGCGTCCAGCCGGCAGATTACGCTCGGCGGCCAGTGGGATCTGGCTGAGACCCCGGCGGAATCCGGGTCCGCCCTGGGAGACTTGGACAAGCTGAGTTGGACCCGCGTCGCAATGCCGGACGCCATCCAGCACGCCCTGTTCCTGGCCGGAAAGACGGACAACCCTTGGTATGGCGATAACTACAAAAAGCTCCAGTGGATCGCCGAGCGAAACTGGTACCTGCGACGTCGCTTCCGCATCCCCGATGCCTGGCAAGGCCGTCACATCCGGCTGCGTTTCGACGGGCTGAACTATGCCGGTGCCGTCTGGTTGGACGGCCGATTCCTCGGCGTTCACGAGGGCATGTTCGGCGGACCGACCTTGGATGTCACAGCCCTGTTGGGGCCGGGCCGAGAGCATGAGCTCGTTGTCCGCCTGATTGCCGAAAAGGATCCAAGCCGGTCCATGAAGTCCAAGGCGATGGAAGGCGTGCCGTTTTTGTGGGGCAACAAGTTCCGCACAATCGGTCTCTATCAGCCCATTAGGCTGGTCAGTTCCGGAGCGGCCTATATGGAAGCGCCCTGCGTGCGCACCGACGCGATCGGAGAGAAGACGGCCCGCTTGTGGGCCCAGGCCACGATCATCCATACCGGCGCCGCCCGGTTGGAGGGCACGATCCGGGCCCAAATCGTGGACCTCACGACCGGTCGAATCATTTGGAAGGAGGATGCCAGGCAATCCGTGCCTGCGGGCACGTCCTACTGGGAGCGGTCCATCGAAATCGGCGACCCGAAGCTCTGGTGGCCCGTCGGCCTGGGCGCTCAACCGCTCTACCGCTTGGAACTGGCGCTGGCCGTCGGAGACCAGGAATTGGACCGCATCGTTTCGCGATTCGGGATCCGGACCGTGGAGCTTCTGCGCAACCCCTATCTGGCGGACAAGCCGCGGGCCAATCCCGGCAAGCCGGACTTCATGTCGGCCACGCCGAAGATTGGCGATCCGGCCAGCGGAAAGCTGTGGAACCGGCCGGACCTCTGGTGCGGCGATCACCCTGTGGAAGACGACGCCTTGCACAACGCCGATGAGTCGTACCGCTTCCTCTTCGCGGTGAACGGCCGGTCGTTGTTCATCAAAGGGGCGAGCTGGATGACCTCGGATGATCTGTTGGTGCTCTCGCCCCAGCGCGAGGACTGGCTGGTGCGCGCCGCCCGCTTCGCGGGGTTGAACCTCTTCCGCCTGAACGGGGGCAACAACATCTTCGAGACCGGGCGGTTCTACGATCTCTGCGATGAGAACGGCATCCTGGTGTGGCAGGAATTGCAGTTCAGCTTTGATCGAGGAAGCAAGGTCCCGCTGCGAACCTGGCGCGAGCAGTTGAAGCAGTCCGTGCTGCGCCTCCGACAGCATCCGTCGCTGGCGCTCTATGTGGGCGGCAACGAGTACGCCCCCTACGTCGAGGCCTTGGCGCCCTACCTGGGAATCGCTCGCGAGATCATTGCCGCCTACGACAACCGGCCCTTCCGCATGTCCTCGCCGGGCGGCGGCGACTATCACGCCTACTACACGCCGGAGGGCGATTTCGGAGACTTGTGGATCGGCGATCCCAACTGGTATGCCCGCTACTTCGACGAGTCGGTGAACTTTGTCTCGGAATGGTCCCTCATGGGCTACGGCAATATGTCCATGATGAAACGCGTGTTCCCGCGCGAGGAGCTGGCAGGCGGGCCCGTCGGCAACGATTGTGCGAAGTTCGCACAGGCCCACCCTATCATGCACAGCAGCTTTCCGGAAGTGGAGCGGGCGCTGCCGCTGCTGTATTGCAAGGCCTCTATCTATGGGAACCTGGCCCGGGCGGACATGCCGGACTTCGTCGAATACAGCCAGATGGCTATGGCGGACGTGTATGAATGCGTCTTCGAACAATGGCGCGCACAGTTCCCCTACAAGGGCGGTCAAATTGTCTGGACCTACAACAGTCACGGTCCCATTTCTTCGTGGAATATCATTGACTGGTTCGGCCAGCCGCTGATCGCGTACTATTCCACCAAGCGCGCGGATGAACCGGTCCACGTCATGGCGGACGCCGGCTTCTTCACCTGGGGACCCGGTGATACATTCAAGCCCTCGGTCTTCGCCCTGAACGACGCCCCGGAGCCGCTCAAGGGGGCGCGGGTCACGGCCCGCATCCTCGACCGCCGCATGCAGCCCGTCGTCACGGAATCATGGAGGCTGACCGTGCCCGCGGGTGGTCGCCACAGCGAGGCGCGCCAACTGCAATGGCCGATTCCCGCGGATACGCCGGAGGGCTACTTCTTCTTGGAGCTGACCTTGAAGGACGCGGCAGGACACCAACTTTCACGCCGAGCCTACTGGCTGAGGGTCGTCCAGTCGCTGGCCGACGCCGAAGCGCGGAAGCGCTGGCAGGCCGGGGCCGTGAAGGAACCGCTGGCCACGCAGGGGCCCTGGCTGAAGCCGCAGTTGGAAGGCGTCCCCACGACCCTCTCGGCGGAAGTGACGTCTCGCGAAGCGTTGGCAACGGAGGCCCGTTTGACCCTGGTCGTGAAGAACGCGGGGACGGCACCGGCTTATCCGGTGCGGATTGCGCTGCTTCCTGACTCCTGTTCCGCCGTGTGGAGCGACAACTACTTCTGGCTCGCGCCGGACGAGAGCAGGACGGTTACAGGCATCGTGCGGCTGGACATGCGCGGCTTGGATCCGCTCAGCCCTGCACTGGTCGCCAAGGTTTCGGACCTAAAAGTCGAGGTGTCCGCGTGGAACGCGAAAGGCTTCGTCCTGACGCCGAAATAATTAAAGGGACTTAGTGGACACTACACTGGTCCAATCCTCGTTCAGAATGCGTGAAGGCCGTGCGCATTCGAGAAAGAGATTCCCATACCCGGCGACAGAAGTCCCGCCGCCCGAGGGCAGGCGGCCTACATGTGGCTCCCGGCCGTGGCCCCTGACCCTGCGCAAGCAGTCGGGATGTTGCGTATTGTGCGTTCAACTTTGACTCCTTCCAGCTCCTACCCACCAACCTGGCAGGGCCCCACGCTGAGCCGCGTCCCTACCGTGTTCATGGCCCTAATGCGCTGCCAGTGTTGGGATTGAGGGCTTTCCAGAAAAAAATCATTGTGAGAGGCAGAGCAAGTCGCAGACAACCATCCGGTGGTCGGTGTAAACGGTGCGGCGGGTAACGACTGTTGCGGCGCGGAACTGGTCGCTGCGCCAGATTTGGTCGATGCGCAGGAAGGAAATGTCGTTGTCCAGCGTGTTTCCCAGGCCACGGCCACGTTCGCGGAAAGTATCGCGCAGTCGAGGTGCGAAGGCTTGCAGCATCCGGTCATTCGCGGGGAGGTTGAAATCGCCTCCAACGATCAGGGGCACGGTGTCGGGGATCGACTGGATGCGCTCAAGGAGTTGCTCGATCTGCCATCTCTGCAGTTGACGGTTGGCAGATTGCGCGCGCCAACAGCTCGGCGACCAGAGGTCGACGCGAATGTCGTAGGGATGCAGGCGAACACAGATGACATCGGCCCTCAAGCCGGAAGCGAGTTGGGCGCGCACATGGGTGAAGGCCACGTTCCCAAGTTTTGGTGCCGGCACGGGGGTGAGTTTTCCTCGGACGATGATCGAGACATCGCCGCCGCAGACGGCGTCTGCCCCCGGGCCTGCAACTTCATCCGCCATCCGCAGCACGTCCAAACGGCCGGGAGATTCCTGTAACAACACAACATCCGGACGATAGGCGGCGACTTCGGCGAAGGCTTTCTCATCCCCGGAGCAGTTGAGTGACACAACCCGAATTGCCGCGCCCTGCTCATGCGCATTCTGCCATTCCGACGACGGCCACCGCTGCCAGCGAGTGAGGTCAGAAGCTTCTTCGACGAAGAGAGCGGCATACAGGAGCCAAAGGGCCGCGACCGCAATCGTCAGCACTTTCCGGCGGCCGGTCCACCCGCCGAGCAGCGCGAACGCGAGAGCCGGCGCCAGCCACAGCCAGCGAGGCAACACGAGCAACGCCGCCCAGGAGTCGGGCTGGAACCAGAACGCAACCGCCACGGTGAAGCATAGCAGGGTCGAGACGCCTGAAACCAGGACCTGGAACCAGGGTGCTGCACGGGGAATAGTCAGGTTGCGCAGGCATCCATGCATCATGGATTGAGTCTATCTGTCGCGTGCCTCGAGGCGATCCGTTTCTGTGCGGTTGCGAAACCTGTTGATCACTCATTGTTGCTGACGCCGGCGACCTCGGTTCCTTCCCGCTTGAGGAGGTTTGCTTTTGCGGCATTGAGGCGCTCCATGATTGCGGCATCGCCCGGTCGCAGCGCCAGGAGACGTTCCAAATGAAACGCGGCCGCAAACCATTGTAGTTCGGCCTCGGATTCCCACGCCTGAAACTCATGCCAGGCCTCAATTTCCTGCGCTGAAACCGTGAAGCTGGAGGGGTATTTGTTTCGCAGTTGCTGCCAAAGCGCCGGTAACGTTTCCGGGTGTGGTGGGGGCAGTTGCCCTGGCAGAGCCACGTTGCGGCTGGACAGCAGTTGGCCGAACATTTGGAGATCTTCGACCGGTCTTTCGTCGATGGGCAATGGCCATATCCAACAATGGCCTTGCGGATCCGAAGTGAAGATTCGCCGCCCATCTGCCAGGAATCTGGCGTCGGATAATCGCGTGATGTGCCGCAGCGGCGGCGTCAACGGATCACCGGTGCCGGCGCTCCAGACGCGCGCCGTTTTGTCGGCGCTGGCGGTCACGATCCATTTGCCATCCGGGCTGAATCGCGCGGTCCGGACCTGATGTTCGTGCAGGGGTGGCGGGGTCAGTTGCTGGCCGGTGGCAGTGTCCCAGACAATGGCGGTAAAATCTTCGCTGGCGGTGACCACCCGCCTGCCATCGGGACTGAAAGAAGCGAACAGGACGCCATCATTGTGTCTCAACGGCACACCCACGGGCTGGCCGGTCGCCGTGTTCCACACCTGGGCAGAACACTTGGCAAGATCGTCGTTGGCACAACAGGTCACCAGGCGGGAGCCGTCGCGGCTGAACTCGGCGTGAACGACCGGCACCGGGTGTTGCAGCGCCGGGAAAACCGCCTCACCCGAATCTGCCTTCAGCATCTGGACCTGGTTTCCGCCGGCAATCAGCACTCGGGTGCCGTCCGGGCTGAAGCAGGCCATGATTACCGTGTCAGCGTGGATGATTGGTGGGCCGAGGGCAGCCCCTTTGGGAACGTCCCAACATTGCGCGAGTCTGCCGGCAAACGTCACGAGGCGTTCTCCATCATCATTCAGCGAAGCGCCGGCGAAAGAATTCGAGAGCAATATTCCAGGACCCGTGGCTTTGCCGGTCATGGTGTTCCAGACCTGAAGCAGACAATTCGTTTTGGTCAATCCCATTGCGGTTTCGCAGGCGCCCAGCACGAAACGCCCGTTCCGGTTGAACCCGGTCTTTAGAACGGGCCCTTTCGCGGTTATTATCGGGCACAGGGGTTTGCCCGAGACAGCATCGAAGACCGTGATGCCATTGCTGGTCAGGGCCAAAAATCGGCTGCCGTCCTCGCACAGCAAGCCCCGCGTCGGCGCCGGCGACACACTGGTGCCGGCCAGGTTCCAAATCCTGGCCGTGCCGTCCGAACAGATGCTTATGATGCGACGGCCCTCCGGACCGAAACAGGCGTGCGTCACCCTTTGGCTCGGGACAGGACTGCAGCTCAGCGGCAGCAGGTTATCCGCGCGCCAAAGGCGGGCGGTGCCGGCCACCGACGCGGTGAGTATCCATCTGCCATCGGGGCTGAATTCGGCAGCAAGGATTCCATCGTGATGATCCAGTTCGGGCAACAGTTTTCGGCCGGTGGGTACTGCCCAGACGCGCGCCTTGTAGTCGTAGCATCCGGTGACAACTTCCTGATCGTCAGGACTGAAGGCGGCGCAGGTAACCCAGTTCGCATGCGGGAGCGCCGGTCCGAGAGGGCGACCGTCTGTGGCGTCCCAGAGGCGGGCGGTTCGGTCGCGGCCGGCGGTAACGATCAGGCGGCCGTTATGACTGAAACTGGCAAACAACACCGCCTCGGTATGCCCGGCCAGGACCAGGTTTAACCTGCCTGTCCGCGCCTCCCAAATCCTGGCTTTGTTATCATTGCAGGCTGTCACGAGACGCAAGCCGTCCGGACTGAATCGGGCGCTGAAGACCTGATCCGGGTGTTCCAGTTTGAACACGCGTGAACCGTCGCCAGCATTCCAAACGCCCGCGGTCCGGTCGCCGCTGGCCGTGACCACCCGGTTCCCATCGGGGCTGTATTCGGCGCCATACAGTTGGCCCTGGTCGATGCTCCACTCCAGAGGTTTGCCGGTGGCGACCTCGAAGCTGCGGGTTCTTCCACCGCGTTCAGTGATCAGGACTCGTTGGCCGTCGGGGCTGAAACAGGCCTGGGCAATTTCTTTGGGTGAAAACCACAATTGCTCCAGCTTGGCGCACTGGCTCAACGCCGAGCCAATCTGTAGCCGATATTGCCGCTCCAGGTTCAGGTCGCCGCGATCCAGATGCAACGCCTCGGCATAATAGGGAAGTGATCCCAGGAGATCTCCGGATTCCATGGCGCGGTTTCCGTAGGCGACATTGGCGTCAACCTGGCGTTGACGGGATTCCATGGCGGCTCTGCACTCATGGTGAACCTGCTGCGCGGCGATAAGCGCGCCGAGGAGAACCAGGATCGAGACCGCTCCAACCCGTTTCAGGTTGGCCATGCGCTTATCCCGCGAATTCAGACGTTTGATCGATTCACCATTCGCAAGCATCAGGAGGTCCGTATACAGGTCCCAGGCAGACGGGTAGCGTTCGTGAGGGTCGTTTCGACACGCTCGCACGATGACCTCGTTCAGTTCCAAAAACAGTTCGTAGTCTGAGAATCGGTCCAGGCGCGTGGGTAATTCGGGGAATTCCTGACGGTCCTTGCCCGTACTGGCTTCGTAGAGAACTTTTCCCAGGCTGTAAATATCCGCTTGCGGAGTGCCGGGGCCCTCGGGCGGGATGAAGCCTTCGGTGCCAACGTAGGAGCGGGCCGCATCCGCTTCGGCCACCAGACCAATGTCGGCGAGCTTGGGCACGCCCTTCACGAAGATGATGTTCGACGGCTTGACGTCCCGATGAACGAGACCGTGTTTGTGGAGTTGCACGAGCGCCAGGCTCAAAGCGAGCCCGAGCTGCAGGCAGGGCTGAAACGGGAGTTTGCCATGCAGCGCGATTTCTTTGGCCAGCGTTTTGGGGGAGTAGTTCTCCGGATCAAGGTTCTGACCTGACGTCTGATCGTCACCCAACTCCATCACACAATAAAAATAGCCCTGTTGCTCGTTGATCCCAATGTCCAGCACCCCGATCAGACCTTCCTGAGAGCGGGAGATCGGTTCGAACCTGCGAAGACCGGACAGTTCCCGTTCAAAAGGGCGGTCGTGGTCGAATGCCTCGCGATGAACGATCTTGACTGCTCGATAGCCGCCGATGCGGTCGCGGGCCAGCCAGACTTCACCGTAACTGCCGCGGCCAATGCACCGCAGCAATTGATGATCGGGGATGCAAACATCCTGAAGCCGTTCACCGGGCACCCCGCGGGCACTTCCATTTCCCCGCGCGGTTTGCTGATCCCTGCTGGCGTCCCGGTGCTGTTCCATTCAGTTGCCGGAGGGCATTAAAAACTTCCGGCAGGCGGGCTGCAACCCATTTCTCGCGCCGGCCCCGGTGGAAGATGGATCAAGAGTTTGCTTAGAATGGTCCTTTTGAGTTCGAGGATTTGGCGGCGCGAAGTGGGTCCGCCGCCGGAAATCTGCGACAGAACCGGGAGTGCGCGGTTTTTGTTCAGAGCCCGGGGGCGCTTCGCTGTCGAAACCATAAGACTCTGTCGGTGCGGTTGCCAGCTCGCCGGCTAAATCGGCTTTGTCCGTAAACGGAGGACTTCCCGCTTGATCAAATGCTTGATCCGGTGTTTGATCAGGTAAATCCTGCCACGGTTGACTTTCAATGTTCGGGCCACCTTCGAAACCGGCCATTGCTTCAATACATACAGGTCGAAGATCTGATAATGTTTGGGGTCAACCTTCCTCTTGATCCTGTCGAGGGCCGCTTCCATCAGGTTTGCTTCCCATTCCTTTTCCCACAGCGCCTCCAGGTTCGACCCCACCGGATCGGCAACCCTTTCGATCGTTGGCGTGTCGGTCGAGAGTTCCGCCGCCCCATGCCCTCGTTCCACGCCGCGTTCCCGCTTCCGGAACTGATCGGCAATGCGCCAGCTCGTCAGCCGCATCAGCCAGTTCTTGAACGAACCTTTCTCGGAGTCGTACCGGAACCCGGGCATGCTCTTGGAAACCGAAAGCACGGTTTCCTGCACGACGTCCTGGGCCTCCGCATCTGTCAGACCGGGTTTTTGAGCGAATGCCTATAAAATAAGGGCGTTTTGGAAGACGCCTAGGACTTGGTGGCAATTTGGTGCCACTTATCAGCCTGACACAAGAAACAAAAACAGTTCTTAGTGTCATGAACACGAAAATAAAAGTCCGCCACCAGGGCATCGCCCTGGAGATCACCAAGGAAAAAGAAAACCGATTCGTCATCCCCGACTATTCGAGCGGAAAACGAGTCAGGCATGTACGTGCCAACTTGGCTTCGGCCAAGGAAAAGGCCGAAGAGATTTGTGCAGTCCTGGCTGCCGGTAAAAAGGACTTGTTGGACCTCAGCCCTTTTGAATCGGAAATATTTGCGGCCATGAACGCCCTGCCATGCGGCATGCGACTGGGCCGGGTGGTTGATATTGTTCGTGACTGCTGCCAGATGGTTGATCCTGACGAAATTCTGCCCGCATGCAGGTTTTGGAAGGACCACCGGCCCGATAAAAAGTTTACACCGAAGAGGCCCGGAGAGGCAACGTCGGATTACATGAGCCGCCGGGGCAGGCTCAGCGACCGACGACGCAGCGCATTGGAATCGTACTTGAAGGCGTTCACCGGGCACTTCAGCAATAAGACCCTGGACCAAATTTCGACCGCCGACCTGAAGGATTTTTTCGATGGCAAAACGTCCTGGAAATCAGCAAAAACCCGGAACGAGGTTAAAAGCGCCATTGGCCTGCTCTATGACGACGCTGCCGAGAGAGGCTATGTCGGTAAAGGGCACAACCCTGCCAGGGAGATCAAACCCGAGAAAATTAACCGGGCTGCTCCTGGCGTCTTCATGCCCAATCAGGTTCGGCAGATTTTGTACAGCTTGGAGGATACGTTGAGCCTGCCGATGGCATTGTGGTTTTTCGGCTGCCTGAGAAAGGAAAACCTGGCCCGGCTGACCTGGGCTGACCTGCGGGCGGCAATGCAGACCGGATTTTTGAAGATCAGCGCCGACGTGGACCGCAAAACGGGCGCTCGGGCTGTTGCGCTGGAACCGAACCTGAGAGCCTGGATTGCGTGGTACTTAGCCCGGCACCCGGATGCGTCTGGCGCGGTGCTGCCCTACGCTTCCAACATTGACAATTTGACCCGAAAGGTTGTTTACCGCTCGAAAGTCCTGTGGCTGATCAATGCGCCACGGCATACGTGCATTACGATGAGAATTGCCAGGGGCGACACTGTGCAGGCGATTGCCAAAGCGGCGGGCAACAGCTTGTCGCAGATTCAACGAAGTTATTGGAATAAGGATGAGAGTATAACCGCAGAAACGGCGGCTGAATACTTCGGCATTTTGCCGCCCGCTCAAGCTGAAAACGTGGTCCAGATGCCCACGCCGAAAGCGGTGGCAGAGCCAGCCGCCAGGCCAGTAGCCGGGATGATTCCGTCAAGTTAATAGGAAAACCACCAAAATGAAACGAACGTCGCCGCCCCAAACTCAGGTCACCGAACCGGACCCCTTGGCCGACTTCGAGGACGAGGACGGATATTTTAAGGACATTTTCTACCCAGACTTTGATGAACTGCCGGGCGAAACAGCAATCGCTTTTCAATTGCGATACGCCTTCACCTGCGCTGGTTATCGGGGAGTGAGGGTTGAGGAAATGAAAACGCACCCAGTCGTGGTCGTCCGTGCCGTTCGCCAGAGCGCCCGGCGTATAAATGACGACCGGTTGCTGTTTCGACACGTCCGAGATGTACTGCGCCAGGGTGGATTCTCTGTGAGAGGAGATGAGCTGACTGTGGGCCAGACTGGCGACAGAATACTGGCAGCGTTTTTGTTACAGAGGTCCCCACACGGGTACGTCGATGCAATGAATGACGCCGAAGAATTCGCCCCGATTCCGGTATGAGCACGCCAATGACAACCGAAGGGGCAGCTCGATATATCTCGAAATCGAGGTTTCTTCAGGGCCTCCGGTGCCCGAAGTTGCTCTGGACCCCGTACAACGCAAACCACCTGATTCGAGAGCAGAAGGCCCAAACTCAGGCGTTTTTCGACCAGGGACACCAGGTCGGCAGTCTGGCCAAGAAAATGTTTACAAATTCGGTTGAGGTCGGCGAGGGCGTGGACGATCTGGAAAAAGTTCTGTGGCTCTCCCAGGATGCCGTTAAACAACGCAGACCGATGTTTGAAGCGGCATTCAGCTACCAGGGCGGCTTCGCCAAGGCCGATATCCTGGACCCTGTGGAAGGCCATGCCTGGGACATCATTGAAGTCAAAAGTAGTACGTCGCTCAAAAATGTTTACATTTTCGATTGTGCCTTCCAGGCGTTCGTATTTGTCGGTGCCGGTCTGAAAATTAGGCGCTACTTTTTGCTCCTCATCAACCCTGATTTCGTCCGTCACGGAGACATTGATCCGGCCAAGTTTTTCCAGCGCCATGATGTGACGGCCCAGGTGTCGGAGGTTTCTCGCCAGATCGAGCCACGACTGGAGGAGATGTTTAGTACGATCAGATTGAAGGGCCAGCCGGACGTTCGGATCGGGCCGCAGTGCGACGATCCGTACACGTGCCCGCTCCACGACCACTGTTGGTCATTCCTGCCGCCCGACAATGTAACGATGCTTTACCGGGGCACAAAGAAGGGATTCAAGCTGCTGGCTGACGGCATCGTCAGCATTAAGAGCATTCCCGATGATTGTCCCTTGACCGAAAACCAGAAAATCCAGCGCCAAGTCGCCATCACCGGCCAGCCTCACGTCAGTAAAGCTGCTATTTCGACGATTCTGCGAAAGATCAAATACCCGGTCAGCTACTTGGACTTCGAGACTTTTGCCACTGCCATCCCGCTGTTCGATCACACCCGGCCTTTTGAGCAGGTTCCGTTTCAGTTTTCGCTTCACGTCGTCAGGTCGCCTGATAACCACCCGGAGTACCGAATGTTCCTGGCCGATGGCCGTGCCGATCCCCGGCTCGAATTTCTCCAGCGTCTGCGGGCCTGGCTGCCCGAAAAGGGATCAATTATTGTTTACAATCAGCAGTTCGAGCAAAGCCGGTTGCGAGAGTGCTGTCAGTTGCACCCGCAGTTTCAAGTGTGGCTGGGAGGTATCGAAACTCGGTTCGTTGACCTGCTGAACCCGTTTCGTGGCTTTCGCTACTATGGGCCTGGCCAAGCTGGATCAGCCTCAATGAAGGCTGTACTTCCAGTGGTGACGGGCCGGACATACGACCACCTGGCGATCCAGGAGGGTAGCGCAGCCAGTTTGGAGTTTTTGCGGGTCCATTTTGGCGATGTGCCTGAAGCCGAAAGGCAGCGGGTGCGGCGACACTTGGAGGAATACTGCGGCCAGGATACGGAAGGCATGATCTGGATCGTCGAGACGTTGCGGAATCTTTCCTCCAAATAGCGGGTCCTGAACCGCTTTTCCCTCTTGACGGCGTTCTGTCAACAGGGAATCCCGGCGCTCAGCCCATGCGGATTGTCCTCTGCGCCCGTTTGTCCAGCGGGAGAATACGTCCAACAGCCGTTATGCGCCTTCAGGTGCTGGAAAAAGGCGACAATGTACACCAGCAACAACGGCTGTAACCAACTCGATTGAAGCCTGAACCTCGGCAGCCGTGACCCGGATTTCTCGGCCTTGAAGCTCACCAGAGCGGGCCTTTTCAAGGTATTTCCGATCCACAATCCCGAGATTGTGCGTGATTGGATGTCGCTTTTCAAAGGTCCTCTTGAGGCCCTCGACGACGCTCACGTCATACCCGGCGAACAGATCAACCCCCAGTTCCTTCTTTACCAACTCGGATGCGGATTCAATGTTTTGGTAACGATTGGCTACCCTCTTTGCCATTACGTCGTCGATTTCTTCTTCTGATCGGCCCAGATTCTTCAAGTGTCGCCGGGTCAATGCCCGAAGCACAGCTTCAAAGATCGAAACCGTATCCTCCAAAGCGTTTTCCACGTCCCGAGCAGCAACCCTGTTGCCGAGTTCGTTTCTTCTCCTTTCGACATCACCGAGCATCGCCTTTACAACGGAAAACTCCTTCTCCACGTGAGCCATGAAAATATCCCTGCCGCAATCGGCGCACCAAACCGCTAAGCCGTAAACGGCATGTTCCAACCCACAGAACGGACACGTAACATCTCTCCTCAATTCTTCTCCAATCGGGCGTGAGACGTGGGGTAGTGGCCCCGGTTTGTACTTTAGTTCCAACGTCAGGAAACCGCTGCCAATGTGCTTCGACCCCCCAGGGCCGAGGCCCAATCCATCCCCGATCATTTGCTGAATGCCTTTGTGCGTCTCTCGGACCGCTATTTCTTTGACGTATCGCTGCTGCGCCTTTGTAGCGAAATTCCCAGGTTTCTCGGCGTGACGGCAATATGGACAGAACGCTTCGATCTGACCACTGAGACCGGTTCCGCCTTTCACCTTGAAATAGCCGGGAGAACAGGTGCCGGAGGGACATTCACGCCCCGTCAACCCATCAGCATCTGCCGGGATGGAAATGCTCATGGAGTACTGCTCGTGACCAGTGCGGCGGATGTGATACGGCCCTCCCTCTCGAAAAAGCGGTTTCATCTAAGATGAGTTTTCGACTATGGAAATCCAATCGTTTGGGGTATGCAACTCGTAAAATCCGTCGCATGATCATTGTCGCAGTTGACCCTTTACACCATTTCGGTTCGCTCAAGCCACGCCTTTGGAGATGCCGCCGAACGTACTCCGTCACGGACTGCCACTGCCTCGTCCTGCCAAGGGTGGCCCCCGCCGTGGGTAGTCAGGTAATTCAGCCGGGAACCACCGAAATGCGAAACGCTGTTTCGCTTTTCATTCCTGCTCCAGTTCGTCCAACAGATTCTGCACCGGTGTCAACGCCCGAAGCAGGTCGCTTCGGGCAGCGTAGTCTCGATGCACCGCCGCTTCCAGGCACAAACGCCTCACAAACCTCTTGAGTTTAGCCAATTCGTCGGCCTTTTCACCTAGTTTTGATTTGGCCTCGTCCTCCGGTAGAATGCCCGCCAAGATGTACATTTGCCGGAGGCTGTGTGGCCTGGACTTGAGGATTGCTCCCTGATGCACGATAACCCACTTGTGCAGGCGCATGTAATTTTGAGCTGTGCGGACCGGCACCTTGGCTTCCTGTTTGACCCAACGCAAAAAGTGGCCATGGGGTAATTTGTCCTTTTTTGCCTTTGCCTGCCGCAGGAACGCACCACACGTAAGTGCTGCTTGGATCGTGTATTGGGCTGCTGCTTGTTCCGCTGTGATGCCGTCCTCGGCAGCGGCGTGCGCCTCGTGGATGGCTTTGGCCAGTTCCGAGAGGTTCAATTCCGGCTGACCGGCTTTAACGAGTGCCGGGAGCAATTGTGCGTGCGCTTCTCTCATGGGAAGGGATGTAGTGGGACAGTATTTTCCGTCAAACCTTTTCGCATACAATTTTTACGGAAAAACGAGGATTGGGTATTGACCAGAATATGATTTTTGTAAACGGCCAGCCTGATCCTTCGGTGGTAATGGTTGTGTTCGTGTGGATTCGGTGACAATCAGCGCTGCGGCTGAGACTGGAGGCGTTGTGGAGGCTTGTGTCTGAACAGGTCCAGAACCACTGATCCAACCGTAGTCAGTTACGGGTCAGCGGTTTCACAGAATCAAGTTTTTGGGCGTTTACAAGAAAACAGTGCTGTTTGGAATGTCCCGCCATCAATTTGCGGCACACCGCGACGAGTTTACTCAAGAAGGCGGGAGTCAGTGATGCCGTCGCCCGTGACATTATTGGCCATGAGTCCGTTGCTGTGTCCCAGCACTACACTACACCCACATTGACAACGAGACGAAGCGAGCGGCACTGGATAAAGTCCCGGACATCGTGCCACAGTAATCAATGCCCGCCCTCAACCTTGTGTTGTAAACATTTTGAATTAAAAATGTTTACGTCATATCCGCCTTTCCATCACGATATTCCGCTTTTCTAATTTTGGTCCGACGAAGTTCATTGCCGATGTCCCCGAACCCCGGAGAATCTCCAAGGTGATTTGGTTCTATCCCTCGTAGTTAAACTGCCCGAATCGGGCTTAGAAAAAAAACTATGAGCGAAATGAATAAATCACTGACGACTGCTCCGGTCGTAGCGCCGGAGGTTAAAGACAGCCAACAAAAGCAGCCCGAGTTTATTAGGCTTCCCAAACCACGGCAGCAGTGCGAGCACACGGGCCTGTCGAGGACCAAAATGTGCGAGCTGGTTTTGGGGTGCGCGGCAAACGGGTTCAAGCCCCCGGTGCGGAGTGTGGTGCTTCGGGGCCGAGGCAAGGCCAGGGGGGTGCGGTTGGTGGACTACGCATCGTTGATCAACTATCTCAATTCGCAGGAGGCGACCCATGAAGCGTAAAACACAAGGCCCTGCCCGGTTGGAGGCCGGGAGGGCCGGTAGCGAATCGCCCACGTCATCAAACGAGTCGAACGCATTCGTCATAACTACCAGTCACCCAAGTATGACGATCATTGCCAACAACGCGAAGCATCGGACGGACACGCGTAATGGCGCTTTGCTGCGCCGGGAAACTTTTTCCGCGTCGCGCATCTTGGAATATTTCGCCGAGAAGGAACTCACACAACAGATCGGCGCGGAAAAAGAATTTTGGCCGCTGGCGCTCACCAAGGAACTTATCGACAACGGACTCGACGCCGCTGAGTCAACAGGCGTTGCGCCGGAGATCAAAGTTCAGGTTGAGCCGGACGCCATCACCGTCGAAGACAACGGCCCCGGCCTCCCCGAGGCCACACTGGTCAAGTCCTTTGACTACAGGGTGCGTGTCTCCGACAAGGCGCATTACGTCAGCCCCAGCCGGGGTCAGCTTGGAAATGCGCTCAAGTGCGTCTGGGCCGCGCCGTTCGTGGTCGATGGTAAACATGGCCGCGTCCAGGTAACGGCCAAGGGCGTCCGCCACACCATCGACGTGACGCTGGATCGCGTCGCCAACGAACCCCGCATCCAGCATGACCGTCAGGCGGACCCGTTCGACGGTGGCACAATTGTAAAAATCATGTGGCCCAATTTAGCTGGCTATCCCGACCAGGGCGACAGCCCCGATTTTTACAAACGCATCGTGAGCTTCCACCAGTTGCTGGCGGCCTACGCCGCGTTCAACCCCCATGGCCAGTTCACTTTGGTTGACCAAACCGATGGCTTCACGAAGGTCTGGGAACGTTCAACGTCGGCTTTTGACAAGTGGACGCCGCAAGCGCCAACTTCGGCCCACTGGTACGGCCCCGAACAATTCCGCGCCCTGATCGGAGCGTATGTGGGGAAGGAGCGTGAAGGCGGCGTGGCCCGCACGGTGCGCGAGTTTGTCAGCGAATTCGCCGGACTCAGCGGCACCCGGAAGCAGAAGGCGGTCACAACGGCTGCCGGGTTGTCGGGCGCTTACCTTCACGACCTCGCCGCTGACGGTGAATTCGACATGCCCGCCGTCGAGCGGTTGCTGCACGCCGTGCGAAGCCAATCCCGCGAGATCAGACCCCTGAAACTTGGAACCATCGGCGAGCAGCATTTCCGGCAGCTTTTGGCCGAACATTGGGGCGTAACGGCTGAAAGTGTCCGGTTCAAACGCTGCGCTGGCCTCAGCGGCGAGGGCTTGCCGTATGTTCTGGAAGTGGCTTTCGGCGTCCGCAGCGAGGATTGCGAGCAGGAAGGCTGCAACGTGCTTAATGGGCTGAACTGGTCCCCTGCCCTCAGAACCCCGATTGATTCGCTGCACAGCCTGCTGGGCGGAATCCGCGTTGACCCACATGATCCGGTGGTCGTCTTGGTTCATTTGGCCTGTCCCCGCCTCGATTTCCGTGATCGTGGCAAAACTTCTGTCGCTCTCCAAACCGATATTGAAGACGCGCTTTCCAAGTGTATTGAGGCGGTCGGCAGGGAATGGAAGAAGGCCAAGCGCCAAACTGACCGCGACGAGCGCGTCCAGCAGCGCGACCTGGAGGAAATGCGCCGCTGGCAGCGTGGTCGGCGATTGAGCATCAGGGAGGCTGCCTTTCAGGTCATGGAGCAAGCCTATCTTCACGCGAGCGGAAATGCCCAGTATCCAGCCAAGCCCCGTCAGATCATGTATGCAGCCCGACCGCGAGTCCTGAAGTTGACCGAAAAGGCATGGAAGCAGTCGTCCTACTTCACGCAGCGCCTGCTGCCGGACTATGTCGAGCAACACCCGGAACAGACCGCACACTGGGATGTGATCTTTGATGCACGCGGCAGACTCTCAGAACCGCACACGGGACACACCGTTGATCTCGGAACGCTGGAAGTCCGCCAATACATAGAGAGTTGGAACAGCAACCACGACTCCGACCTTTCGTTACCCCCGCTGGAAACGCTGTATCCGACCCAAGGCCCGGCCAATCGCTACAAGTTTGCGCTGTTCAACGAGAAGGAAGGATTCGACGAATTGCTCAAAGCCGCTCGGATTGCGGAGCGATATGATATTGCTCCTTTTTCAACCAAGGGCATGAGCGTGACGGCTTCCCGACAACTGGTCGAGGCGTTGACCAAACAGGGCGTTACGATTCTCGTTGCCCATGATTTCGACAAGAGCGGCTTCTCCATCCTGCACACGCTGCGCGCGAATACGCGACGCTACCAGTACACCATCGAGCCAAATATCGTGGACATCGGACTCAGGTTGAATGACGTGGAGCAGATGAAGCTCGAATCCGAGCCGGTCGAGTATGAAGACAAGAAAGACCCGAAGGAAAACCTTGCGAAGTGCGGTGCTACGGCCAAGGAAATGGATTTTCTTGTGGAGCGCGAAACATATTCAGGGTGGATCGGCCAGCGAGTCGAATTAAACGCCATGACCAGCCCGCAATTCATCGCGTGGCTGGAACGGAAATTGAAGCAGCACGGCGTCACGAAACTGATTCCCAACGAGAAGGTGTTGGCTTCGGCTTACCGCCATGCTTGTCTCGCCCACCGCGTCAATGAGCAAATAAAACGGCTCTATGATTCTGTGCGCAAAGAAGCCGAGATGATCGCGGTTCCGAAGGATTTGGCGAGGCGGGTTAAAGGCAAGCTGCGTGAGAAACTTGCCCTGCCATGGGACGCGGCCGTTGCGGAAATGGTTTCCACAATAGACAACCGTAACACCTGAATGGAACCGGCATGATCAGGTTGCCCCCGCATCTAAACAGCCACAGTGGCCTCGTCGGTCCGCCAAGGCTGGTTCATAACCCACCACCCGGACCACTGCCACCGCTGCCTGGCCGACCACGGCCTGCGGCTCTGCCACGCATCCCCGGCAAACCACCGCCTGCCGCCCCGCAAAGGCAAGAACCCACCGTTCCGAACACCGCATCAGCACCGACTTGGAGCCGCTGAGCCAGGCACGAGTAATACATGATGACACCCGGTGATCAACAGCAACGGCTCAAATACTTCCCGTACGTCAAACCGGCGATATTGGCGGCGTCAATTGACGGGGAGGGCGTGGGGCTATTGAGCACCAAAACGATCAAGCCGGGGCACACGTCGATTCTGCGCTTCCTGCCGCCCATGTCGGATGAACATCGGGAATTGGATTTCATGCGACTGGTTGAGCATGAATGGCCGGGGCGGGGCGACATTGAATACTGTGGTTTACGCGCCCGCTGCCTGTGCCCCAGGCACACGCATCCCTCGCTCCTCGCCAGCCCGAGCGATCAGTGCGCGGCGTGTGATCAAGGGGTCGAGTTGCGAAACTCGGCCCTAGCCTACGCCGTAGAAGACGGCAAGAGGAGTGGGGGCATCTTGATCAAGTTCACCCGGCAGAACCTGAACGTGCTCGAACAGTTGCTTGTGGAGGACGACGTGTTCAACCCGCAAAGCGGCTGTTGGGTCGAGCTGTGGGCCGATGAATCGTGGAAGCTCCATTACCGTTGCCTGGAGGATTGCCCCATTGATGAGGAGGATTTCCGCCTGGTCTGCGGCACGGGTGAATTGGCCCCTCTGCCCCGCAAGGGCAGCGCCGACACTCTGGCCAACATCGCCGCCGCCCGGCGCGGGTGGATCAAGGCGGGTCAGCCGCTACCCGGCGACCGCAGGAATGGCTCGGTTCTGGAATTAGCCGACACACTGCTCAAGGGATGCACGTTGATTTCCATGCCGTGGTTCATGAAGGGTCCGCACGGCCCAGAGAGCCTGGGGTGGCAGAATACGAGCTATAGGCTCATGGTCGATCATGACTACCGGCTGAGCCTCTGCCATGGCAATGCCGGTCTTCTGTGCGGCAGGGATTGGCAGGCCGTGCAGGAAGGCTTGATTCCCAACCGGGTGATCATCGGCCTCGATGGCGATGACGACGACTTTGCCGATTCGGTCTGGAAGATAAACCGGTGGCTCGACAACACGTTCGCGGTAGAGGGCGGGCGCGGAGTGAAGTGGTTCTTCGCCCTCGTGGGTGTGGGTATAGACAAGTATCTCCAGTCCTCCAAGATCATGCGCAGGGGCACGGGGTCAAAGGGTGAGGACGAGGAAGTGGGCGACTGGCTCTCCGCGACCAAGCAGGGCCTGGTTTTCGGCGGTCATCCGAGCGGAAAATTTTACCGCCACAATGGCAAGCCCATTGTCGAAGTCACGCTGAAGGATTTTCGCCGCCCCCGGAACTCCTACCTGCCTGCCTACGAGGTCCACATCCCAACCGCCAAGGAGATGTACCGCCAGTCGAAGTACGGAAACCGGGCCAAAACGGTTGGGCCGATCCTCAACGTGGCCCGGCTTCTCAACAAGGTTCAGACGGGCAAGGGCATCGAGTGCCAGTGCCCCGCCTGCCACGAGGAAGGCCGCGACAAGAACTGCGACAACCTGCTGATCTTCCCGGATGGGCGATACCAATGCGCCGCCTTGATCGGCTGCGGGCCGCAGGAAAACCACCGGCACAACCAGCGTATCTACGGCCTGGTCGGACTGGAACGAGAGGGTTATGAGGACTAACGAGCAAGACAGCGACGAATCTCGAAACACCAGGGCGGGGGCGACTGCCGGTGGGCAGCAAGCCGGGCCAAAACCGAAGGAGCCGGAGCCGGACGAAGGCGTTGGGCTGGATGAGGATGCCAGCGGCGGAGGCAGTGGCGGGGCCTACGGCGAGCTTGAGGGGCCGGAGCTGGACAAGCGGGTCGTCGATCAAATCCAGAAGAAGGCCAGCGGCATGAAGGTGCTGTCCTTCGCCGAGCTGGCCGTGCGGCGGATCAACCAGGAAAAGACGCTCTTGGGCGACCGGTTTCTGTGCGTTGCGGCGATCATGCTGTTCGTCGCTCCGACCGGCGTCGGCAAGTCCACGGCGCTCTATAAAATGATTTCGGCCTGGGCCACGGGCAAGAGCGCCTTCGGCATTCGTCCCAAGAGGCCGCTGAAAATCCTTGTGATTCAAGGCGAGAACGACGATGACGACATGACCGAATACGTCAGGGACGTGGTGGAGGACGCCCGGAAAAGAGCCGAGAACGGCGATAAGAAGGATTGGGAACTGATCCACAAGAACGCCAAGGCGGTTCGCATCAACACGCTGCGGGGCTTCTCGTTCATTTTGGCTCTGCGGGAGCTGCTGAAGAAGTATCGGCCCGACATCGTTCTGCTAGACCCGCTCAACTGCTACAGCGGCACCGACCCGTCCGACGCCGAAAGCATCACGACCTTCCTGCGCAACTGGCTCATACCGACACTGGAGGAGTTCGAGTGCGCCTGCATAATTTGTCATCACACGCCAAAAACCAGGGATTGGGACACGACAAAATGGAAGCAATATCAGTGGGTTTACGCCTTCGCCGGGAACGCCGATATCGCCAATGCGGCGCGGGCGGCTATTGTTGTCGATCCGACCGACAACCCGGTCGTGTTCAAGTTTGTCGCGGCCAAACGGTCGAGCCGCATCGGTTGGATGGATAATTTGGGCCAGCCAACCTGGATCAGGTACTTCAAGTATAAAAGCGTCAGTGGCGTCATTGATTGGGTCGATGCGGACGAGAGCGAAATAAAAAAGGTCAAAGCCAAGGAAAGAGCACGGGCGCAGGAGAAGGACAAGTATCCGCCGCAACTCCTGCTCAAGCCACTCCTGGAGCACGAGGAGGGCATGACGGCGGGCGCTCTGCTCAAATACGCCAACAACCGGGGCTGCCCGATCACCAAAGGGTCGTTCTGGAAGAAGCTCGACAAATGGGAACAGGAGGGCCTGGTGGAAGTATCCGAAGTCACCCCAGGCAGCCGGAGCAAAGGCGATCCAGGGGGTAGAAACGTGTGGTCGCTGACGGCTGCCGGAATGGGGATTTTTGGGCCTTCTGAATAACGTGCATGGTTTCGAGGAAATAATGAGGCCACGTTCAACAAAGCCAATGTTTGCTATCTGGTTTCCGTATCTGGTTTCCATGAAAACGACAAAAGTGAACCAAACCCGCATGAACATTGAAGAATCTATCTGGTTTCCACATCTGGTTTCCAGAGAGTCAAAAATCGGTGGAAACCAGATGGACGGAAACCAGCGGCAAACCCGCATGAACAGGTCTGGTTGTCTGGTTTCCTATCTGGTTTCAGCGGTATCTGGTTTCCTTCCCTTTTGCCCCGTAGGGGCAAAGGGAAACCACACAACCAGATCACACGCCGACCGGTCTCACATCGAGCGGCTTTCAGATCAGCGTGCCGTCGCGTTGCAAGAAGCTCGCATGTGTGAAGAATACCGCTGGCAGGGGTGATCCAGGAGCACCGCGATATGCTCTATCAGGCGCGACACTTTCCAGTGGGCCGACTTTTGCGAACCCGACCAAGCGCAATTCACCACTCCGTGTGAGTCGATATGCCGGGCTGCCGCTGATTCCGGCCAAGGCGTCTTTCAAATCGTTTAGGACTTGTTCGTTCTCCTTCTCGCAGAAGGCCGCGATGGTCCGGTCGGTAGTATCGGTGACGGCCAGAGGGATTGCCACGCATCCGAATTTGCATTCCACTCCCGCCACCGCTCGGAATGCTTTTGGGAAACCCAGTGTTACAATGTAATGTCCCTTTTCCGCCTTCCGAACTGGCCACTCCAATATTTTGAACCAGCTCTTGCCTCTGCGAATCACGCCGCCTTCCGGCTCGAAGTCAAAGACGGCGAGGTCCAGCTCTCTGTTAATCCCCAACTTGTGATCTTCAGGATTTCGGAACGCGATACACGAATCTCCCTCACCCAATGCCAGTGCAAGAACCACGTTGGGGTCAGCATCGTGTTGCTTCTGGTATTCGTCCCAAACGTGACAACACGTTACGAGAAGCCGCTTCTGTCCGGTATCAATCAAGGAGTAAGTTCCACTTGCGATCATTCGTTCGGGATATGAGTCGAGCGCCGGAGCGACAAAAACGGGTCCACAATACCTCAGCAATTCATAAGGAAGCTGCTCGATCTTGCCCGCCAAAGCCTTGTTCATATCTGTCAGATGTTGGGATTGATTCCGACGAACCGCCAGAGCATTCTCAATACGACGAAACTGGCTGGTTGCGGCTGGCGGTGACTGCCCGCGCCTATCTGGTTTACCATTTTGCGAAGTTCGCTATGAAGAAGCTCAGGGCACCAAACACAGATGGCAAAGACTTGTGGATTATTGTTCATGATTTGAGCATTGCCGACGCACGCCTTCGTCAGTTACGACCGATTCATGTGCTTACCCACCTCGGCAAGTGTCATCCGCGTGCCAATAAGCATCAAACATTTGCGATGTGCATGGCGCTGGAGAACAAACTTTTGGGGGTTCGCTACCACCATGGGGAGTTGCTCCGTGCTCTCGCACCACTCGACCGCGCTCTTTACCCCATTTCCCGCGTCCAGGAGTATCACGGCGAGCAGGCCGTCATCTGCGCTCTCGAAGCCTACCTCAATGCTATTTATACCGCATTGGAGGTCGTTTCTCTCATCAACCGCCACTTCAATGGCAAATTGCCGATGGGTTTTCGAGACCAGTCTCGCAAGCACGCCATATTCGCTTTCCAGCGTTGGCCCTGGTTGCCCATCTTCTACGACATCCGCACCGAGCTTACTCACTACAACACACCCATACCACTGCTTACGCAGAGAAAGCTTTTCATGGAATTCACCACGCTTTCTAAGCTGGAACACTTCACACGCGGCAGATACGAAATCTCGTTTGATGACATTTGCGGCTTCACTCATGGTCTGTTCGATTTGTGCGATGCTTGGGCTAACGAGGAGCTGCCTCATTTGGACGGCAACATAGAAATTGACCTTTTTCGAGAGGAGCGGCTTGGGCCACCTCTTGTCCTAACGAAAGTCAAAATCAGTGATGTCATAGGGATGCTCAAATCGGCCTCCTAACAATCGCTGGACCCAACGCCGGTTGGCGACTTCAGTTCTTCCGGGAAGTCGCGGGTTGTCCTGCGTCACCGGCCCGGCGCGGCTCTGCTGCGACGTTAGTGGCGGCCAGTTACGCGCTCAGAATCTACACCACTATGCGATGCGAAAAATGTCATGGCGGAGAGATGCGTCCGACGAAGGTGTTCCGCCTTTCGGGCTGTTTAGTTGCTATCGGTTTTTTTCTGCTCATCCCCTGCTTCCTGCTGCTATGTTTCGCTCTTCTTTTAGGCGCACTTGGCACAGCGGCGACTGGTTCTGCGAGTGTCAAGGTCACAGAGCGGGCAAAGCAGGATGCCGTCACCAAGTTACGCGCCGTGGAGGGCATTTCGCCCATTGTGGTTTCAAACTTTCAAGCCACGGGCAGGATTTATGATGCGTCGTTGGCTACACTTGAGCCAGCACAGAGAGAGCAGGTTCAGCAGATTCAGTCGTCCTACGATGCTCAGGTGGCCGGTGCGGCTGTCGGCACGGGTTTTGCCGCTTTGTTTGGCGGTGGTCTCATTCTAGTCATGTTTATCATTGCGATACCGGGATTGATCATCGGATTCCTGTTGATACTTCGGAAAAAGGTCTGGAAGTGTCAGGTTTGCGGATACATTTTCGAGAGAGCATGAGTTGACCGATTATGGAAACTGGAACATCATCGTTGCAGGCCACGTCCCGCTCCGGCGGCTGTGGCTGAGTTCTGGCGTTGGTCGCCACATTACGCGCATGACCAGAATCGCATTACATTGGATTGCCTTGTTTGTTGAGACCTTCGGGACACTGTTCCTATTGCTTGATGTTGTTCGCGTCAATTCGATGGTCAGCATAGTTGGCTACGCGTCTTTCAATGGTGAGCCGGAGAAGTTTCATGCTTGGTATTACCATTGTGCGGTGTTCGGATTTGCGCTTTTGTTTCTCGGCATTCTTGTTGCCGGATTCTCTTTGCTTTTAGAGCATCAAGAGTTGCAACGCAAAAACTGGCTCCAAGAGACACAGCCACGGGTGTAGGTCAATACGCATGAGCAGTGCCTTGTTTACAGACTGGCCAGCAGCGTGGCGATTCTGGCCGCGACCTCCGGCGAGACTTCGATTTCGAGCTTCAACGCGTCGGTGTAGGGCGTGGCTTGGAGGCTGAACTTGCCCTGCCGGTCAATGGAGAGCGGGCGCGGGTCGCCCGACCTCTCGTCGCACTGGACGTGCTCGCCGAACGGGGCGGCAACCTTGGTCAGGGCCAGAATGCGCCTCGCGTTGTGGTCATCGTGCCGGGCCTTGTTCGCCTTGCAGGCCGACGCCTCCCGGTCATATTCCGGCAGCAGCCTGCGCCTGACATCCGCCGTGATGCGCTGCGCGTCCTTGGAGTCGGACACGTTGATGGAGGTCTTGGGTGCCTCCCCTTCCCGGTAGTAGGGGCGGTGCTCCCGCAGGTTGTCCGCCACGCTGGCGGAGATGTTCAGTTGCCCACGCTGCCGCCCTGCGGAGAAATAGAGCCTGCCGCCATCTGGCAGGCAGAGAATGCGCGGCCAGCGTTCTTCATAGCCGGGGGCCGGTTTCAGGTTCAGCAGCGCCGCCACGGCATCGGCCAGTGCCATTTGTTCCGGGGTCATCATCAGTTCGGCTTGGGGATTGATCGGCAGTACCGGCACCACAGTGGTCGGAACTGATCGCCGTGGTTGAGCCGGTGCTCGTTGCGCTCGTATTGCCGACTCAGCACAGAGAGCATAAGCCTGTCGGCCAACCCAGAATGTTCAGGACGAACTGCCCTGTTGAAGCTGGTCGTCAACCACGGAACGCAGCACCGAACGCAGAAATTGGGAGCGGCTCCTGAAGCCCCGCAGTTGAACCGCCTCACCGACTGCTGCTGCCATCGGCGCGGGCACCCATGCACCGATGAACATTGGCTTTTCCTGCCGCCTGCTTTTTCCGGCCCTTCCCTGAACGTTCTTTATCGGCTGCCTTTGGGCGCATGAACGACCTTGTGGATTGGGGCTGGATTTCATGGTTCGTCACTTTGAGCGCCAACCGGTGGTCGTGGTTGAGGTTCTGCTGTCATATTCACATGGTCAATTCCAGGCTCCCCGGTTGCGCCGGATTCCTTCAGTTTCATCACCTGTGATATTCATGGATTTCAGATGCCTGGTACTGAAGCACAGGGATTTCGCACATTTTGCCCGATTTTGCCATGGACCCGGCTCTAACAGGCATTGGTGCAGAAGGATTTTTGCGGTGAGTGCAAGCGCCTCCCCTTTGGGCCAAGCCGGTGCGACCTGGGCTTGCCTGGATCAGCCCCGAGCCAGTCGCACAAGTTTCTGAATCAGAACCCGTTCTACCGGCGTAAGGGCGACACTGAACAGTGCCTCGATCTCATCGGGGGTGAAAAGATTCTGTGCCTCGTCCAAATCCCCTCCCAGATACTGCTGCCACACCTGTTTGAGCAGCGGGTGGCTGCGGAGCTTCTGAAGGGCGCGGTGTTCAATCTCTCGAACGCCCCGCTCGGACATGTTCAGGAGTCTGGCGACCTCCTTTTGGGTTAATGTACCCCTCCCCGGACCAGGTTCGGAGCGGCGCACTCGGAGGACCGGTTTGATGCGCCTGCGTGTCAGCTTTTCCCTTTGGGCGCGGGCTTGGGCTTCCCAGTCCCGGGCCAGTAGCAATGCCTGGTCTCGATCCGTCAAACCGGTGCTTCTCCACACCTGTCCGCCCGTGGGGCCGGTGTAGGTCGCCACCCAAACTCGACTGCGCAGCGGGCGATGCACGCTGGCCTCATAGAGGGGACTCTCGACTTCGTCCTGGATCAAAAACTCGACAGTTCTTCTGGCGACCTCCTCGCAGTCCCGCCGTAGCCCTTCCTGGCCATTGGCTGGTATTTTCCCGGCCAGATTGGGCGATGTTTGGATGAAACATGGTGTGCTCACGCTATAATTACCGCTCCAGTGCGAAGAATGTGACCCCTCACTTACCGAGGACCACGCCCCGTGGAACGCCGTGCAGAACCGGCGAGTCTCAACTGCGGCAAAACAGGCAATTGCCGCTGGTAGGCTTGTTCTGGTCTGCTGTGAGGAACTTGAAGCCTCCAGCCGGATTTTTGCCTTCCAATTTACGACGGCTGGTCGTACATTGAACCAAGGATGGGTTGATTATATGCAACTTGCGAGTCAAGGATTCGGTTGCTGCGGATTTTCAATATACGAACCGGCGACTGGACGCCGACCGCACAAAGGAAAGTTCATGAACCACTTGCAACGTTTCGGGGCTTTTCGAGGTCAAATTGGATCAACGAGCCAGCCGTCGTTGAATAAGAGTAGGCCACAATGATTGATCGCATAGCCAGAGATAATCTTGCGGAACGTCTCCGGCATCTTGCCAGCGGCACGATGACGAATTACGCGTTCGAGGATGCTGGCGTTGGGTCCAAGGATGAGGTCATTCCCGAGATCGAGTTTCGGCTGGCTTGGCCGCATTACGACGACATGCACGAGCATACCTTATCGGGAGGTCATGCTATCACTCGTGGGGCGAGGCTCGACTTCGCTCGCTCGATTTTGTTTCTGAAGACTAATCTTCCTTATGAGTGGAAGCGGCAGACGGGCACGCGAGGATTCCTGAATTCCATTTTCAGACTCTTCCCTCCGGCTCGCCGAGCGTTGCTTCAGGTAGGGGTTGGGGATTTGCGCGTATGGCCGTTTTTCAGATATTCAGATTACCGGCAGGCTTTGCAGCGACAGCCGTATTTGCATGGACAAGAGAGCAAGGACTATCCATCCGATGAGCCGAACGCGGACACGACACCGCATCGGCTATCTTGAGCGTTATGCGTTTTAGACTCCTGGCATCTGAATACCCCGAATACTCGGTCCTTCGAGCACGCAGCAGGATCTTGGCCCTTCTTTGGCAGATTGGACATCAAGCCTTGGTGCTTTCCGGCCTCCTCGTGTTCCTCGGGATTGTAGTGTTGGCAATTGCCACCGTCTGCGCCTCGAACCACGAGCGTTCGCCTTGGCCCGTCGCTGGAGCGTATGCTGGATGGTTGGCAGCATGGGCAGTGCTTTTGTTCGCCATTGGATTTGCGCTAAAGCGGTACGCAAGCCGGAAGGGAGGACTTTCCAGTGCATCTCACTGAGTGTACGCATAACAAATCGCATACCTCGAACCCCGTGATGACGCTTGCGTATCAATCCGGGAGCCAGTGGCGCGGGGTCGCTGATACGGGACGTTCGGCGACAATGCCAACACGAATGCGGCATGAGTAAGGCATCACATAGACGGAGACGCAGCCGTGGGGTTGGCCCTCTTCCACGGCATGTTCATCTACCACCGGCACCTTCCATACATTCAAACCCGACCTCGGTGGATCAGCAGATCAGCCCAGGCGTGGAGACGCGAAAAGAGGAAGACGGGTCGTTTGTTGTTATCGGCGTTCTTCGTTCGGGAGGCTCCTTGATGCATCGCCTTACCGCCGAGTGTCCGCATTGTCACCGCTCGTTGAGCATCACTGCGACCGGTCCGAACACCATGCCCATTTTCGCGCAGGATGAAGCCCGTCGCTTAGCGATCTTGGAGCATTTGCGCGCCGACCATCAAGCCAAGCCGAAGAGCGAAACATTATGATGTCGCTTATCAAGCCGCCGAACAACTGAAGGGATGTAGATACCCTGATCCGGAACATTGGGCTCTGTAACGCATCCACCAATATGACACCTGAAGAAGCCGCCAGTCTTACCAATACACTTGATGGTTCCGCCGACGATACGGTTAAGCAATTTCTCCGCTCTGCTCCAGCAAGAGACATTCAAAGGTTTATCCACCGCATCAATGTGGAGACCCGTCCCCGGTTTTTCCATCTCGCTAGAACCGCGCTCGATATTCGTCTTGCTGAGGATGCAGAGTTTACGGCTTTGAGATTGGAGCGCCATACTGTCCAGCTTAAGTATCTCACGTATGCACTCGTGGCGTTCACGGCGGTTCTTACGTGTCTCACATTCATCCTTGTGAAGCATCCATAGAAGCCTGACGAGCATTATCTGCACAACTATGAGACCTGTAAGGACACAGCCCAACAAACTGGAAACTGCAAACCCCGCGATGACGCTTCGGTTTCATTCCGGAGCCGATTGGCGTGGGGTCGGTGATCCGTGTCGTTCGGCGGCATCGAGCGCTTACACAAAATTATGAATCCACAAAATCCACAACAACCAACAAGAAGAACAAAGAACTGTCGCTCAGGAGCGGCGATTAGCATCAGCATTGCCATCGGCGCAGCCATTGGAGCAGCATTCGGCGCTGCCACGAACGATATGGCGGCGAGCGTTGCCTGGGGGGTAGCTGTTGGTGCGGCAGTCGGCGCTATCCTGACCTTCACGAAGACCAAGTGCGTTTGAGAGGAACGCCGAACCACCAAAGGATTGAAATGACCGGAGCGCGGGGGTGAAGGGGGGCGTGGAGCGTCATTCCAGTCCGATGTTGAGCCAGCCCGTGGAAGTTTTACCCAATCGTTGGCTTGCTCATTACTTGATAGGCTTGACTTGGCAGGGATGCTGAGATTCATTGGCTGCATGATGATTAACTTATCTGCCAGTCAGTTGCGCCGTGCGGCCGACATTAAAGACAAAATCGAAGCTCTCCAGAGTGGACTTACCCGCCTTTTTGGCAACACGAGCGGCGCTGCTGTTGCTCTCGGTAAGCGTCGGAGAATGAGTGCAGCAGCACGTGCGAGGATTGCTGCCGCGCAACTTGCCCGGTGGGCGAAGCAACGTGGCACGAAAGCCCCTAAAGCCGCAGCCAAGGGCGGGAGAAGAATGAGTGCCGCAGCCCGCAAGCGCATTTCTCAAGCTGCCAAAGCGCGGTGGGCGAAAGCCAAAGCAGCAGGCAGAAAGAGATTGTAGCCGGTTGGGCTCCCGTGGCGTCAGGGGTTTTCATGAGTTCTCGGCTCGGCGTGGCGCAACTTGAAGGCGGCGTTCGGACATGATGCAAATATGCCAGGCAACCACACGAGAGCAAATCGTTGCGATACGCGCTCTCTTTCAAGAGTATGCTGCTTGCCTTCGCATCGACCTGTGCTTTCAGGGGTTCACAGATGAGCTTGCCAGCCTGCCGGGGCATTACGCGCCGCCGCGTGGCCGCTTGCTCCTTGCTTCGTCCGGAAACGAGCCAGCAGGCTGTGTCGCGTTGCGACCGTCAAATGCGGTCTGTGAGATGAAGCGTCTTTTCGTAAGGCCAGCGCACCAAGGTCAGGGATTGGGACGGCGATTGGCCGAGTATGTCATCACGGAGGCGAGGGCCATTGGATATTCAACGATGATATTGGACACTTTGCCGTCCATGCACCGTGCAATACGGCTCTACGAGGCACTTGGCTTCCGGCGTCGTTCTGCTTACTACGATACCCCACTGCACGAAACGGTTTTCATGGAGTTACAGTTGTGACTGCGCCACCTAACCAGGTCGGGCGGGCGACCCGCCGCCCCGCTTCTCCGCTCAACGTCGGGCGGCAGTTCGGGAGTGCATCGTGCACTCAGCGGTCGCTTACGGGTTGTCCGCGCGCGTATCGCCTCCTTGGACTTTGCGCCTTGCTGATGCTTAAACTCAGTGGATTGTTCCTGAAAGTCTGCTAGTCTATCTCTGTCGTTTAACCTGGTTGTTTATTCCTTGAAAGACTCAAACAAAATATCCGCCAGCGAGATCACCCCTGCCGCCGTTTACTTCAATCGCCGGATGTTCATGCGGGCTGGAATCCTTGCGGCCAGCGCCGTAGCTACGGGTCTGGTTTATCGGCGGCTCAACCCGGTAGGCAAGGGCGAGGTTGTCACGCCCGTAATCCAGGGTTTGATCAAACCTCCGACCGATGCGGAGGCGAGAGGCTTTCGAGCGAATGAGCGGGAGACCTCCCTTCAGGACATCACGCATTACAATAATTTCTATGAGTTCTCGACCGACAAGGAGGGTGTTGCACCCGCAGCGGCCAACTTTGAAACGAAGGGCTGGCAGGTGTCGGTCGAGGGTCTGGTGAGAAAGCCCAAGGTCTTCGACTTGGACGACCTGCTGAAAATCAGTCCGCCGGAGGAACGGATATACCGTATGCGTTGCGTCGAGGCGTGGTCCATGGTGATTCCGTGGGTTGGTTTTTCCCTATCCAAACTGCTCAATCTGGTCGAGCCGCTTGGCGACGCGAAGTATGTCGCCTTCGAGACCTTGCTCGATCCCAGGCGGATGCCGGGACAGCGGAGCGGCGTGCTCGACTGGCCGTATGTCGAGGGTTTGAGGATGGACGAGGCGATGCACCCGTTGACCCTCCTGGCCAGCGGACTCTATGGCCGAAAGCTGCCACCGCAGGATGGCGCTCCCATACGGTTAGTTGTCCCCTGGAAATACGGTTTCAAGGGAATCAAATCCGTTGTCAAAATCAAACTCGTCGGAACGCAACCGAGCACGACCTGGAGCGGGTATGCGCCGAACGAATACGGCTTCTACGCCAACGTGAACCCGAACGTGGACCATCCACGCTGGAGCCAAGCCACCGAGCAGCGCATCGGGGAGTCGGGCCGACGCCCGACCCTGATGTTCAACGGCTACGCCGAACAGGTCGCCCAATTATACGCCGCGATGGATCTCCGTGCGAATTTCTGACCGGGACCAACAGTCGTGAAGGAAAAGGACATCCGCTTCGCCAAATTGCTCCTGCTCGTCAACGGCACCGTGCCGCTGGCGCTGCTGGTCTGGGACGCATGGCATCACAACCTGGGAGCCAACCCGCAGAATTTCGTCATCCTCACCACGGGCATGCTGACGCTGATCTTTTTGGTGCTGACGATGGCAGTGACACCCGTGCGCAAGATCACCGGCTGGAATTGGCTGCTGTCGTTCCGGCGCACGCTCGGACTGTACGCTTTCTTTTACGCCTGTGCGCATTTCCTGCTTTTCTTCAGTCTCGACCGGTCGTTCAGCCTGTCCAGCACGCTGTCGGAAATGGGTAAACGCAAATTCCTGATTGTGGGCAGCACCGGACTGCTGGTCATGGTGCCGCTGGCCTTCACTTCCACCAACGCCATGATCAAACGCTTGGGCGGCGAACGCTGGCGGGCGCTGCATCGGCTCGCTTACGTGGCCGCCATCGCCGGTGTGGTTCATTATTACATGCAGGTGAAAGCCGACATGCGGCAGCCGTTGGTGTTTACGGCGGTGCTGGCCGTCCTTTTCGGATACCGGCTGCTGGATTACTGGCGGCGACCCAAGCTTGCGTCGGCGGCAACTGCCAGACCGAAAGCGGGGGCGTAAAGTGGTTAAGAAATGGGCTGCTTATTTTAACGGCTGACAACCGCTGATTGATACGTGCGTGGTTTGTCCTGCGACGGCGTGAGCCGACCAGCGCCCTCCAGCCCCCAGCCGCCGCGCCGGGCAGTTGACCGGTTTATGAAACTCGAACATCATCATTGCAGGCCACGTCCGCCTCCGGCGGCTGTGCCTAAGCTGTGCGTTGGACGCGCCAAACTTACTATGCAACGGGTTGAATTGAAAATCGAAAAGAAAGACCTCCCTGTCATTGCTCTCACCGCACTCGGCGGATTCTTGCTGGTGCTGATCGCTCTAGCGACCAGAGATTTGGGCACCGCAATCTTTGTCGGCTTAGTCGCTGGCGTGCCCAGTGGAGCCGGTGGAGGGGCTTTGGTGTGCATCCTGCGAAGATATTTTGAAAGAAAGTGAGAAGGTCCAACAAACCGGATGCAGCGCACCCCGCGATTGCGCCTCTGTTCCATGCTGGATGCCGCTGGCGCGGGGTCGGTGAGCTGGAACGTTCGGCATCGAACCTGTTCAGGAGATTGCGATATGACTATTCCAACTATGATTAAGAAGCCGAGTGCCTTTCTTCCCGTGGCAATGTCGTTTGCCGCACTCGCTGTTGTGCTTGCTCACGTCGCCATCTTCGGGGCTGCCCGTGAAGCCGATGAGGGGACTGCGGCCCATCTCTGGCAACTACTAATGGCTGCACAGTTACCGCTCCTGGTATTTTTTGCCATCAGGTGGCTGCCGCGCAGTCCGAAGCAGGCCCTGCTAGTGATGGCGCTGCAAGCCGGTGCCGCCGTCGCAGCACTTGCACCCGTTTACTTTCTGAACCTTTAGCGAATGTCTAACAAACAAATGCACCGAACCCTGCGATGACGCTTCAGTTCCATGCCGGGCGTCAGTGGCGCGGGGTGGTCGCTGATCCGTGTCGTTAGCCGAATGAAACCATTCTCACCACCGTTAGCAATCGCGCTCAGCTTCGTCTTCGCAATTCCGTCTTCGCATTCCTCGGCTCAGTCCATCATCAACACTGCTCAGGCTTGGGGAGCTACAAGCAATGGCTTACGGATGGCGATTTCGCCAGTCACGCCGGGTGCTGTGCCTCCACAACGAGCCGAGTTTTATGTTGCCTTCCAAAACGTGGGGGACAAAGACATCATCCTGAACTTGGGAAGCATGCTGGCGAACGGCAAGGTGCATTTTCCCGAGGCGGTGCATCTGATTCTCACAGATGCCCAAGGCAAGACGAGAGAGCTACAGTTCTCTGACAAGAGGTATCCGGGCGTGTTGGGCCGCGTGGACGATTTTATTGTGGCTCTCCGCAGCGGGGCGACTTACATCTTGCGGTTGAGCTTAGAGCAATATTGGTGTCCGAGCACAAAGGAATTCGATTTGAGATTGATTGAGGGACGCTATCGGATAGCAGCCCGATTTGAAGGCAAGGGAGCGAACTCCGTGAACCTTGACATGCAAGGCATCGCCCTGATGAACTTCTGGAAGGGGACGCTGCAATCCGACTGGCTGGACTTTGAAGTCTCAGAGCAACCCGCAGCGGATGACAGGGACGGCTAACCAGTGCGCTCCAGCGACCCGCCGCTATCAGAGTGAACAACCCAAACCGCTTAATGGCTCCTTTTCCAGTATGTCTTCCAGCCGTGATTGCGAACAGTGGCTGCGCCCGGCACTTGGATCAACAACAGGCAAATTGCAAAAATGTCCCCGCCAGCAGCCAGTGCGTTAAAGGCTGAAGCAAACGCAATCGTAACTGAGGCGTGCCCAATCAGCACCGCAATCAGGAGGGGGACAACAGAAATCACAAGCAACGGCATTCCGAGGACGGTGATAAACCGATTGCGAGAAAGCTCGCCGCCGTAATGCGCGTAGAACAGCAGTCGGGACGGCCACAGTCCGAGAATGGAACTAGGCGACTTTCCCGCTCCCGGATGCACCGCCGCGTGGATGATCTCGTGAACGGGGAAGATGGCCACCATGACGGCCCCGAGCAGTATGGGGGAAACGACCGGCGTCTTCGTCACCGGTGTTAAGTGAATCCAGAGCAGAACGAGCGCTCCGCAAGCAGCGACGCCTAATGGAAGGGCAAAACACTGCATCAGTACCGGCCCCGGCTCACGCAGCGGCTTCCAAGATTCGTCGGGCGCACAACCTTCCAATTCGGGAATGGCTCCAAGATGCAATCGCATGAAACTATTATTCACATCGGCCAGAAACTGCAAGGGCCGTCGCTGCAAAGACGGCCCTTGCGCGTTGCGAGCCGACGGGCCTGACGACACTTGGCTCACTGCGTTTGAAGAATGCGGAAAAACTTCTGTGGCTCATTGGCGACCCAGATTCCAAAAGGAATGGAATTAGTCGCTCCCGTTGGGCTTCCTGCACCGTAGTTCGTTATCACCGGAATCCCGCTTCCGTCGTACAGGACGCTCACCATGCCGTTGGTGCTGATCCACGCGTTAAACGTGTAATTGGACCACGTCATCAGGTCGGTTGAGGACACGAGGTTGCTGACGGTGCCAGTGGCGAAGTAAAGAATCGGCGCTGGTGACGGGCCATTGGTGTCTGTGTATCCGAGGCTGTCAATGTCGTACAGGCGGGCCGCATCATCCCACGAGTTGGTGATGGCGATGTTCGCATTTGCCCAAATCGAAGGCACCCAATAATACGGTGTATTTGGGGAATTCGTTGAACTCAGCGGTTGGCTCGTGGACAAAGACTGGAAGCCTGCCCCGGTCTCATAGCTCCCAAGTATGATCGAGTTCGTTGCGGGTGGCGCATTGGTTGGCGGCGGGGGCGGCGGAGGTGGTGGCGGAGGAGGTGGCGGGTTGGGTGGTGGAAGGTGCTGGCACATCCGGTAAAGGACGTAAATTCCGGCAACCCCGATGCCGATAGCGATTCCGGCTGCGATGCAGGGGGCAATCAACTTCGGTTGTGGGTTCTGGGTGGTAGTGTCTTGAGTCTGTTGGTTGCCTTGCGGTGTCGCTTGGTTGGGACCAAGCAAAACAAACGTGCACGCCAGCACGATGGCGAGGCTTCGGTTGATTAGTTTCACGGGTTTCATATTTCACTCAGTGGGTTTTGTTGTTCTTATTTGTTTCAGGCACTGTTCTGAAATAGGCGGCCTTGGATGCGGAACCGAGGTTTCCACAGGGCGCAGAACGCAGCCAAGGCGACAAAGCTCTGAAGGATGAGGGTCATAAAGAGAACGCGCCGCCAATCAGGAGCGCAGGCGACGTACATGTAGTACATGCCGCCGTTGTATGCGGCCCAAAAGGCGATCAGGCCGTACCAACGAATGGCGTTGCTTTGCTTCAAGGCTTTCAGTTCTTGGTGTGTTCCCCTTGCGCTCGGGAGTTCAGATTCCGCGCTGGTCCTTGTCCCCGGACGCAGGATGCGAAGGTTGCGCTCCAACGACATCAACAGCGCGGCCACAACTGCGACCAGCAGCCCGAAAAAGATCAGAAGTCCGATTTCGAGCAGGTCCACCTCGTGTTGGAGCCGGTCAACCTGGCCTCGCAGGTAACCACATTCAGCACTCACTCGGAGGCTGTTCATATACGCGGTTATGGCGGCGACCTGGTTAGTTGGTGGAAGAGCAATCACAGGGACGAAAGTTGGAAATGGTTTGTGCCGGTGTACCGACGGCTTTGTGCCCGGTGTTCATGGTGGTTCCATCCCGTTTCAGAGACCCATTTTGCTGCGCGGCTGAACTCCTCATACACAGTTCCTATACTTGACTATAGCAAAGTATGTGTCAAGCCCCTTTTTCTGCAACATTTCGCTGTGCGCGAAATCCATTATTACGAAGCCCTTTGTGATGAAATCATCCGCCTCTTGCGGCAAGAACGGGAACACCGGAAGCTTTCCAACTATGCGGTCTCACAGCGTTCGGGAGTTTCAGAATCCATGCTCAGCCTTGTCGAGCGGAGGCTTCGCAATCCGACAATGGAACTCATGTTGCGTGTTGCCGATGGGATCGGCGCGGACCTTCCGGCTCTAATCCAAAAGGCGACCGCGACCATGCTGAGGCAGCGCGACAAATCCGGCGCGGCACGCAAGCGCGGCGCGGTGCATTCGTAAAACGAGGCGGCTGAACGCCATCAGCCACTGCCGCGTCACGCCGACACCGGTGGGAACAAATGTGGGGTTGAAGAGGCTGCCGCACACCCGTTTATTTCTGTCCCGAATACTGCCTCGTTGATCCTCGGCTTCGAACCCCGCGATGACACCTCAGTTTCATGCTGGACGCCGATGGCGCGGGGTCTGTGATCCAGTTCGTTAGGCATCTCGACGCTCTATGGCATACGACATACACATAGTTCGCACGAAGGATTGGACGGAGCCAGCGAGCACGCCAATCACCATTGACTTTTCTGCGGCAAGCCTATAGAATGCGCGTTAGTCCTCCCGTTCCGAGGACCAATTGAAGACCC
>Ga0326727_10002298_pt1 | contig 66274 bp, 49 predicted proteins | sample MB2enrmetagenome_FD_207643 | JGI IMG/M metagenome (GOLD analysis project Ga0326727, IMG submission 207643) | Lab enriched peat soil microbial communities from McLean, Ithaca, NY, United States - MB29MY | ecosystem: Environmental > Terrestrial > Soil > Wetlands > Peat | place: USA: New York...
CTTCACCCTAGCCGAGGCGCGTGAATGCCTCGAGGCGGCGGGCGATACGATCGGTCGCGTCGGCCTGATCGGCGGCGGCGCCAGCAGCGCCTTGTGGACGCGCATGATCGCCGCCGCGCTCAACCGCGAGGTCGCGCGCTACCACGGCGGCGAGACCTGGGGGGCGATCGGCGCCGCGCGCCTGGCGCGGCTCGCCGCCACCGGCGAGCCGCCCGAGACGATCTGCCAGGCCCCGCCGATCCTCGACGTCACCGAGCCGGACCCGGCGCTGGCGGCGGCCTTCGGCGGCGTGCGCGAGCGCTTCGCCAGCCTCTATCGCGCCCTGAAACCGGAGTTCGCCAAGTCCGCCGCCGCGGCCGAACGCGGCTGAGACGGCACCCGAGCTGGCGAGGCGCTCCCCGCCGCCGAGGGCGAAATCCGCCGGGCGGAGCGGTTCGGTTGAGCCGCGCTTGCTGAGCGCGACCTACGGTCTCGCGCAGTCGACGCGCCTCCTCGGTCAGCCCGCCTCGCAAGAAGAGAAGGCGATCGACGGCGCGAACGATCGGTCGGCGCCGCCTGTCGGCGCGGCCGTCGGCCCCGCCCTTTTCCCTGGGCGCAGACGCGCTCGCCGGGCGCGCCTGCGGCGCGCGGCTCAGCCTCGACGCCCCACGTTGTTACGCGAGGCCGGCGATCGCCACCGCGTGGCCGGCGATCATCCGCTCCTCGTTGGTCTTGAGGACGAACGCCGTCGTCTTGGAATCGGGCGTGCTGATGCGTTGCGCGTTGGCTGCGTTCGCCGCCTTGTCGAGACGGACGCCGAGCCACTCCATGCCGGTCAGCACCTCGCTGCGCGTCCGCGGCGAGTTCTCGCCGATGCCGCCGGTGAACACGATGGCGTCGAGGCCATCGAGCGCCGCCGCCAGACTGCCGATCTCGCGGCGGATGCGGTAGACGAAATAGTCGATCGCCTCTTTCGCCGACGGGCTGTCCGACGCCTCGAGCTCGCGCATGTCCTGGGAGATGCCGGAAAGGCCCTTGAGCCCTGAATTGTGGTGGATGAGGTCCGACACCTCAAGCGGGCTCATGCCCTTCACCTTCATCAGGTAGAACAGCACGCCGGGATCGATCTGGCCGGAGCGGGTGCCCATCGGCACGCCGTCGAGCGGGGTCATGCCCATGGTCGTCGCCGCCGCGCGGCCGTTGCGGATCGCGCACAGGGACGAGCCGTTGCCAAGATGGGCGACGACGACGCGGCCGGCGGCGATCTCCGGCGCGACCCGCTTCAACTGCCGGGCGATGTATTCGTAGGACAGGCCATGGAAGCCGTAGCGGCGCACGCCTTCGTCATAATAGGAGCGCGGCAGGCCGTAGACGTCGGCGACGAACGGCTGGGCGCGGTGGAAGGCGGTGTCGAAGCAGGCGACCTGCGGCACGCCCGGGAACGCCTCGATCGCCGCCTCGATGCCGAGGATGTTGAACGGCTCGTGCAGCTCGCCGAGCGGGATGACGGTGCGCAGCGTCGCGATCAGCGCGTCGTCGACCCGCGCCGGCTTGGTCAGGTCGCGCCCGCCGTGTAGGACGCGATGGCCGACTGCAACGACGTTGTCGACCAGCTTTTCGTCGCTGAGCCAGCTCAGGATCGCCTTCATTCCGGCGCGATGATCGGCGGCGCCTTGGCCCGGATCGAGCGCGAATTGCGTCTTCGCCCCCGACGTGCGCTTGGCCGCGAACTTCGCCTGGGCGCCGAGCCCGTCCACCTGCCCCCGCGCCAGTTCGTCGAGTTCTCCGCCCTCGAAGGCGAAGACGGCGAATTTCACCGACGAAGAGCCGGCGTTGATGGTGAGAACGACTTGACCCATGCTTTCACTCCGCGGCCGCGCCGGCGTCCTCGCCGAGGCGCTATTGCTGGTTGCTTGGAAGATGCCGCGGGCCGGGCTCGCGCCCTCGCGCGATTGGGCCCGCGGCGGTGAGAGAGAAGGAAAATCCTGCGGCGCGACGCCGACGCGATCGCCCCGCGCGGTCGACGATTGGCCCGCGATCGTTCAACGTCCGTCTCCAAACCGTCCGTCGCCCCGCCACGCCGCCCGCCCCGGCGCTTGCCGCGGCTCCTACGCCGCCAACGCGTCCGCCGCTTGACGGCGCGACGCCGGCGACCCGAAGCGTCTTCGCGGCGGAACTAGCCGGCCGCCGCCGACAAATCAAGCGCGCCCCGCCTCACGTCCGCGCGCCGAAGATCGCGCTGCCGACCCGCACCAGGGTGGCGCCGAGCTGGATCGCCAGCGGCCAGTCGGCGCTCATGCCCATCGACAACGCCTTGAGGCCATTGCGGGCGGCGATGACGCCGAGCAGGGCGAAATGGGGCGAGGCTTGCTCGCCGAGCGGCGGCACGCACATCAACCCCTCGATCGTCAAGCCGTAATTTTCCCGGCACAGCTTAAGGAACGCGTCGGCGTCTTCGGGCGCGACCCCCGCCTTCTGCGGCTCAGCCCCGGTGTTGACCTCGACGAACAGCCGCGGCCGTTTGCCGCTGCGGGCGATTTCGGCGCCCAGCGCCGCGGCGATCCGTTCGCGGTCGATAGACTCGATGACGTCGAACAGCTCCACCGCCTCGCGCGCCTTGTTGGTTTGCAGCGGTCCGATCAGGTGCAATTCAATCTCTTTGCCGAGCTTGGCCGCGCGCTCGCGCAGGTCGGGCCATTTGCCCTTGGCCTCCTGGACGCGGTTCTCGCCGAAGATGGTCTGGCCGCCGAGCGCGATCGTCGGCCACACCTCATCGGCCGAGAAGGTCTTGGCCACCGCGACCAGCGTCACCGAAGCGGGGTCGCGGCCGCAGTCGCGCGCCCTTGTGGCGATCGCCTCCCGCAGGGCCTCGAGCCGCGGCGCGGCGCCGAGAGGGTCGGCAACGTTCGCGTTCATACTCGCCATTCTCCACAATCGCGGGCGCGGCGCGCCGAAACTGATCGGCTCGCCCGCGTCAAAGCTCCGCGCGCAAAACTCCGCGCGCTTGACGCCGCGAGACCCTTCCCCTATAGACCGCCGGCCGGAGACGCCAAGGCTCGCTCGTCGGCGGCCGCGTCGTTGCGACGCGGCTAGCGGCGCGGACGGCGGCCGGGAAAGTTCCTATCCCGATTCGTGCAGGGGAAGTTGCGCTATGTCACGCCGTTGCGAGCTGACCGGAATCGCCGTCCAGTCGGGCAACAAAGTCAGCCATTCCAATCGCCGGACGCGCACGCGCTTCCTGCCCAACCTCTGCCGGGTGACGCTGATCTCCGAGACGCTCGGGCGCTCGGTCAAGTTCAGGGTCGCCGCGGCGGCGCTGCGCTCGGTCGAGCATCGCGGGGGGCTTGACAACTTCCTGCTCCAGTCGCGCGACGCCGACCTCTCGGCCGACGCGACGACGCTGAAGCGCGAGATCGTCAAGAAGCAGGCCGAGGCCGCTGCGGCGGCCGCCGAGGCCGAGCCCAAGGCGGCCTGAACCCGCGTTCGTTCATTGGCGAGAAATTCATCGCCCCCTCCGCCTGGCGTCGAGGGGGTTTTTGCTTTGGGCGGCGAAACGCGGGCGCAGGTCCCGCCACGGCGCGCCTTCGGCGCGTCCTGACTTCGAATTCCTCTCGCGCTCTCGCTCCGCCGAGCAGACAATGAACAAATCCGCCCCGTGACCGCGTAACCCGGGTCGAGCGTCACGCCGGGCGCCTGCGCGCGCCATTGGCGCGAATCGACTAAGCTCGCCCTTGTTCCGCCGCCGGCGCGGCCCAAGGAGCCGCCGAGCATGCATGCATCGTCCGACCTCGCCCTCTACCGGGAAGCGCTGCTTTTCCTCGCCACCGCCGGGGTCGTCGCGCCGTTGTTCGTGCGCATCCGCGTCAGCCCGGTGCTCGGCTATCTCATCGCCGGCGTGGCGATGGGGCCGTTCGGTCTCGGCCGCCTCGCCGAGGAGAGCCCCTGGCTCGGCGCGCTGGCGCTGACCGACGTGGAGACGATCGGCCGCCTCGCCGGCTTCGGGGTCGTCGTCCTGTTGTTCGCCATGGGCCTCGGGCTGTCCTTCGAGCGCCTCAAGCGCATGCGGCGGCTGGTGTTCGAGCTCGGCCTGGCGCAGGTGGTCGTGAGCGCGGTTGCGCTCGGCGGCCTCGCTTACGCCTTCGGCCGCAGCGCGGCGGCGGCGCTGGCGGTCGGCGCCGCCTTGTCGCTCTCCTCCACGGCGATCGTCATCCCCGTGCTCGCCGAGCGCAAGCGGCTTTCGACCGCCGTCGGCCGCATCAGCTTCGCCGTCCTCTTGTTCCAGGACCTGGCGGTCGCGCCGATGCTGGTGGTCGTCTCCGCGCTCGGCGCGGGACGCGGCGACAACCTGGCGGAGAGTCTGACGCTGACGCTCGCGCCGGCGGCGATCGGGCTCGCCGTGGTGATCGTCGTCGGCCGGCTGGCGCTGAGGCCGCTGTTCCGTTTCGTCGCCGTCTCGCGCAGTTCCGAGTTCTTCATGGCGGCGTGCCTGCTGGTGGTGCTCGGCGCGGCGCTGACCGCGGCGGCGAGCGGGCTGTCGATGGCCTTCGGCGCCTTCGTCGCCGGGCTGCTGCTCGCCGAGACCGAATACCGGCGCGAGATCCAGGTGACCATCGAACCGTTCAAGGGCCTGCTGCTCGGGCTGTTCTTCGTCTCGGTGGGAGCGCAGCTCGATCTGACCACGCTCGCCGAGCGGCCGGCGGCGGTGATCGGCCTGGCGGCGGGCTTTGTCGCCGTCAAGGCGCTGGTGGTTTTCCTGCTCGGGCTGATCTTCCGCGCGCCGAGCCGGCTTGCGGTTGAGATGGGGCTCTTGCTCGGGCCCGGCGGCGAATTCGCCTTCGTCGTCGTCGGCGCCGCGGTCGCGGGCGGCGTGATCGCCGACGCCGACGGCCGGCTGCTGCTGGTCGCCGCGGCGCTATCGATGTTCGCCATTCCGACGCTCGGCCGCATCGGCGCGCTGATCAACGCGCGCCCGCGCGCGCTCGCCGCAGAGGCGCTGGTCGCGCCGCCGGGCGACGAGGCGGGGGGCCGCGTGATCATCGTCGGCTACGGCCGCGTCGGCACGCTGATCGGCGAGATGCTCGACGTCCACAAGATCCCGTTCATCGCCGTCGACGTCGACCCGACGCTGATCGCGCGCGAGCGGCGCGAGGGCAAGCCGGTCTATTACGGCGACGCTTCGCGCGAGGAGTTCCTGCGCCGCTGCGGCATCGAGACGGCGCGCGCGCTGGTGGTCACCATGGACAAGCCGAGCGCCAACGAGGCGGTGATCGCCGCCGCGCGGCGCGTGAGGCCCGACATCATCCTGATCGCGCGCGCCCGAGACGCCGCGCAGGCCGGCTCGCTCTACAAGCTCGGCGTCACCGACGCGGTGCCCGAGACGATCGAGGCGAGCCTGCAGCTCTCCGAGGCGACGCTGGTCGACATCGGCGTGCCGATGGGCCTGGTGATCGCCTCGATCCACGAGAAGCGCGACCAGTTCCGCAAGCTCCTGGTCGCCGCTGGCGCGAGCCCGCAGACGCGCGGCGCGCGCCGACCGCGCCGGGGCTCGGCGTAGATTTCCCTGGGGTTTGGTGGAATCGGCGCGCGCGTTGGTCTCGCCTCCTCGGCAAGAAAGGAAGCCGATCGGCGGAAAGCGCCGTCGACCTCATGGAAGCAAAGACGCAGAAGGCTCTACGCCGCGGCTGCGGCGCGCTGGTAGGCGTCGGCGGCGGCGATCAGGCGCGTCGCCGCGGCTTCGAGCGGCGCGTCGGACGCGGACGCCGCCTCGCCTGGCGCGGCGTCGCCCACCGCCGCCGCGAGGCGCGCTGCGAGCCAGCGGCGCGACGCCTCGATCTCGGCCAGCGCGCCGGGCGCCGCGTCGGCGTCGACGGCGCCGAGCGCCAGGCGCATCGCCGAAATGCGCGCGACGACGACATGGGCGGAGATCAGCATCGTCGCCAGCTCGTCGAGGCCCTTCTGCGCCGCGCGCGGCTCGCCGCCCATCCGCACCGCCGAATCGGAAAGCGCCGCGATCGCCTCGATCACATCGCGGCGCGCCAGGCGGTACTCCTGCGCCGAGGCGTCGGGGCGCAAGGCCGGGTCGGCGAAGGCGGCGATCTGGGCGAGCAGCCGGCGCGCCAGGCGCGGCGCCTCGACGAACTCCCAGCGCGGCCACAGGCGGCTGAACAGATGCGCGATTGCGGCGCCGATCAGCGTGTCGGCGAGGCGGGCGAGCGCCGGCGCGGTCTCGGCGGGATTGATCAGGTGCAGCGACACCAGCGCCATCACCGAGGCGCCGACCGAGGCGAGGCGGAAATTCGAGCGGATGAAGCCGTGCGTCACCGCCAGCGCGAAGCTTTGCAACAGAACGAGCGCGCCGACCGGCGCGTTGGCGACCGCGAAGGCGGCGATGACGCAACCGATCAGGGTGCCGACCACGCGGTCGTCGCGCCGCTGGCGCGTCCAGCCGTAGCTTGCGCGCATGATCACCGCGATGGTCAGCAGCACCCAATTGCCATGGCCCGCGCCCCCGAGCGGGAGCGCCGCCGCCGCGCCGACCATCATCGCCGCGGAGAGCCGCGCGGCGAAGCGGAATACCGGCGATCGCCAAGCGAACTGACTCGCCAGCAGGCGCGGATCGTAGGAGCGCCGCGGCGCAAAGGCGGAGAGGTCGACTTCGCCGATCGCCGCCTCCGCCGCCGCGTCGTCGCCGACCGTCCGCTCGAGGCGGCGAATCTGGCGGCGCGCCTCGAGCAGGCGTTCGACCGTCGCCGCCACCGTCGCGCGCTCCGCTTCGCCAATTTCGCCGCTGGCGACGAGCCGCGCCGCCTCGCGGCGCATCGCGTCGCTCGCCACCGCCTGGCCGGCCGGCAGCCTCGGCCTGGCCTTGGTCAACAGCGTCAGGCTGAGGTCCTGCAGATCGAGCGCCGCGGCGCGCAGGACGACGCCGACGCGCGCGAGCAGCGTGCGCGTCGCGGCGACGTCGCGCAGCGCGACGAGATCGCTTTGGGCGGCGACCAGCGCGTCGCCGGCGTCGAGCAGCACGCCGATCGTCGCGGCGAGCCGCACCCGCTCGGGCGTGGCGCGTGGCCGCTCGAGCAACAGCGCGCGCGCCGCCTGCAGTTGCTCGGCGAGCGCCGCCTGCCGGCGGATCGCCACGCCGTAGACCGCCGCGACGTCGATCTCCGGATCGGTGAAGCGCGCGACCGCGCGCAAGTAGGCGGCCAGCTCGCGGAAGCACTCGCTCGCCATCAGCCGCCGTTCGCTGGCGCCGGTGAGCCGCGTCGCCAGGAGCGCGAAGACGAGGTAAGCGAGGCCGCCCGCCGCCAGCAGCAGCTCCTCGTTGATCGTTCCCGCGAGGTCGGCGCGCGGCAGGCCCATGACGAACACCATGGGGATGAGCGTCTGCGCGCTCAGCGCCAGCGCCCAGCGGCCGAAGCCGGTGACCATCCCGGCGCCGAAGGCGACGAGGCCGATCGCGGCGATCTCAAGCGGCGGCCAGTCGCCGACAAGGAGGACGGTCGTGGTCGCGATCAGCGCCAGGCCGCAGCCGATCAGCAGCATGCGCGCCTTGGCGCGCCAGGGGGCGGGAAAATCGCTGAGGCTCGCGGAGATGGCGCCGAGCGTCGCCGGCTGGCCGGCGGCGAAGCCGAACGCCGCCGAGGCGAGCGCGGTCACCGCCATGACGCTCAGGGCGACGCTGAGACCGTTGACGATATGCTGCCCGACGAACAGCTTCAGCAGCGCGGGGGAGCGTAGCCAATTGCGCATGCGCGGCGTCGCCAGCCTGTGAAGGGCGCTTCGCGCGCCCTCGATGGTTCGCTCGATCTTAGCGCGCCGCGGTCTCGGGCGCCGCGGGTTCTTCTCGGCCGTCTAGCGCCGCTTCGAGGTCGTCGACCAGTCGACGCAGGCGCCGGCCCATCAGCTTTTGCGCGTGGCGCGCGCTTTCGGGGTAGTCGGCGAGCACGCGCAGGAACGCCGCGCGCGGAATCTCGATCACCACCGCATTGGTCTCGGCGATCGCCGTCGTCGGCCTCCGCGTGTCGACGATCAGCGCCGTCTCGTCGATCACCGCCGGCGGCGCCGCGTAGGCGGGCGCCGCGGACGCGCCGGCTTCGAGCCGCAGCACCCCGTCGGCGAGCACGAACCCCGACGGCGCCTTCTCGTTCTCGGCGAACAGACGGCGCGATTTCTTCACCGATTGCAGCCGCGACGCCGACAAGAGCTCCCGCACCGCGCCGTACGGGAACCCGTGGAAAAGGGCGGTCTGACGCAAGAGTTTAAGGCGCCTATCGCTAGGCCAGCTCGCGTCGACGCTCGACCGGCCAGCGTTCATGCGTGGCGCTTTCCATCGCGTCCTACAGGCCTATGCGGTCGACCTCGGCCATCGCCTTGAACAGCCAGTTGCGCGCGTAGCCGCGCAGCACGTAGGAGAAGTTGGCGTCGGCGCCGCTCTTCTGCTTGTTGGCGATGAATTGCGCGAAGGTCGCGCCGGAGCGGTCGATCTCGCTATAGGCCTGCCGGTTCAGCGCCGGGATGTTGATCTCGACGCCGCCGTCGCGCTCGAAATTCGTCCGCACCTCCGAAGCCTCCCAATCGGTGAGGTCGGCGCCGTTGGCGGGATTGGTGACGATGATGTGCTTCGCGCCGGAGAAGCGGTCGACCGTCTCGCCCACCTCGCGGATCGACTCCGGCGAGCCGCCCATGATGTGCAGGAAGATGATGTTGAAGGCGCCCTCCTGGGCGTCGCGCAGAATGCGCAGGTCGCTGAGCAGGTCGAGCATCGCGTAGAGATGGCCCGCGCGCAGGTCGACGACGAACGCCGAGCCGCTTTCGTCGGCGAACACGGCGTCGAAGATGCGCATCTGGGCGGAGACCTCGTTGATGTCCACGAGCTCCGTCTTGTCCTCGTAGAAGCGGATCAGCGAGCCGAGCGGCACCTCGGTGTCGAAGGCGACATGGGCGCGGCGGTTCTCGTCGAGCCAGTGCAAGAGCAGCCGCGCCACCGTGGTCTTGCCGACGCCGCCCTTCTGCGCGCCGATGAGGACCAGCGTCGGCTTGATCACCGGATTGGCGCCGCGCGAGGAAGTTGGCCAGTTGGTAGCGGACATTGGTGCTTGACCCAGGGGTGGAGGGACGCTGCAGAAATCTCGCGGGAGGCGAGCGCCGCCGCGCAGGACGTTATAGTCTCGCCAACACCGTGACGCAGAGGAATCCTCGGCGCAGCCCGCAAACATTCCCCAATTATTTGCCGAGCCGAGAGGGCTGATATGCCCCAACCGCCGGCGCGCGACAAGCCCGCGCATGGGCGCCGTCGAGGCGGCCTGCGGCGGATCGACCGCCGATTCGGGCCTCGCCTCGCGCGCCGCTCATTGAATCGAACACTGCGCGCTGACGACTTTCGGCAGGCTGACGCGCGCCGGCTGGCCGGTGTCGGCGCGGCGCGTCATCACAGCCGTGAACCCATTTTGCAACAAATAGTTGACTTGGACGGAGCAGGCGTCGCCGGGGCCGACGTCGACGTCGATCTTCAGCAGGAACCCGTGGCCGGCGAACAGCCGCTCCAGCTTGTGCGGCCCGAGCACGCGCCAGACCGCCCAAGCCGAATTGTCGCCGAGGGAGCCGCTGTTTTCCTCCTGCCTGGCGAAAACGCGCTTGCCCCGACCGACAAGGGTCTCGGTGCGCTCGCTCACATGACTGTCGGCGGCCAGCGTCGCCACTATCTGGTGTCGCGCCGTGATGTTGGCCTTGGGGTCGGGATCGAGGCGATCGTGAATCTCGACGTATTCGATGGCGATGACGGCGTCGCCGACGGCCCGCGCCGGCGCCGGCGCGTCGACGCCGAAAGCGGCGACGAGGCCGATCGCGCCCCAAACGCCCGCCGCGGCGCCGCCCCCACGACAGCGTCGCATTTTCTTCCCCCTCTTCGCCGTCTCGACCGTCGTTCGCGCGCGGCTTCTCGGCGCGAAAACGCTAGGTCGATCGCCGAGACGGGTCAAGAAACGGCGAAGCCCGCCCTATCCCGCCAGCTCGCCGGCGCGACGATGCGCCGCAGCGACGGCGCGGGCGAGCAGCGACGGGAAGCCGTCGGGCGCGCGCAGCACGGCGAGCGCCTCGGCGGTGGTGCCGCCGGGCGAGGTGACGTTCCCGCGCAGCTTAGCGGCCGAGACGTCGGGCTGGCGGCGCATCAGCTCGCCCGCCCCCTCGACGGTGGCGCGCGCGAGCTTCATCGCCAGCGCCGCCGGCAGGCCAAGCTTCTCGCCCGCCGCCGCCATCGCCTCGACCAGCGCGAAGACGTAGGCGGGGCCGGAGCCGGAGAGGGCGGTGACGGCGTCGATCAGCGCCTCGTCGTCGAGCCATTCGAACACGCCGACGGCGCGCATCATGCTCTCCGCCCAATGGCGCTGCTCAGGCGAAGCCGTCGCGCTCGCGGCGCCTGCCGAGGCGCCGCGCTGAACCGCCGCCGGCGTGTTCGACATCACCCGCACGAACGCGCCGGCTTGTGGAAACCGCCCCTGCAAGTCGGCGATGCGCTTGCCGGCGACGATCGAGACGACCAGCGTTCCCGGGCCGGCGAGCGGCGCGATTCCCGGCGCCGCGGCTTCGAGCGATTGCGGCTTGATCGCCAGCATCAGCGCCTCGGGCGGGCGGCGCGCCTCGACCGGCGGGTTGAGCGCGATCGAGCGCTCGGCCGCAAGCGCCGCGACGCCCGACGACGGCGCAGGCTCGATGATGGCGACGCGCGCCGGCTCGAGGCCGGCGCCAAGCCAGCCGCGCAGCAGCGCCTCCCCCATCTTGCCCGCCCCGACCAGAATAAGCGACCGCGGCCATTCCGACATGGCGACCCCTTTCGTTTCGACTTTTCTGCGCGACCAACGCCACGCCGGCGCGCCGAAGCGCAAGACGGCGCGGCGATGAGGCGCGCTTCCGGCGGCGCTCCGCCCCCTACCGCAGCGACGCGGTGAAGCGCTGGATCTTGCGGCAGGCCTCCTCCAGCGTCGCGAGCGAGGTCGCGTACGAGACGCGGAAGTTCGGGCCCTGGCCGAAGGCCGAGCCTTGCACGGTGGCGACGCCCTCCGCCTCGAGCAGCTCGCTGACGAACGCCTCGTCGTCAGCGATGGTCTTGCCCGACGGCGACAGCTTGCCGATCGCCTCGGCGCAAGAGGGATAGACGTAGAAAGCGCCTTCCGGCTTCGGGCACTTCAAGTATTTCGCCTGCGACAGCATCGACACGACGAGGTCGCGCCGCTCCTCGAACGCCTTGCGGCACATCGGGATGAAGTCCTGCGGGCCGGTCAGCGCCTCGACCGCCGCCCATTGGGCGATGGTGCAGGCGCCCGAGGTCTGCTGGCCCTGCACCATGTCCATGGCCTTGATCAGCTTGGCCGGGCCGGCGGCGTAGCCGATGCGCCAGCCGGTCATGGCGTAGGCCTTCGACACGCCGTTGACCGTCAGCGTGCGCTCGTAGAGCCCCGGCTCGACCTGCGCCGGGGTGGTGAAGACGAAGTCGCCGTAGACGAGATGCTCGTACATGTCGTCGGTGAGCACCCAGACATGCGGGTGGCGCATCAGCACGTCGGTCAGCGCCTTCAGCTCGTCGCGCGTATAGGCGGCGCCGGAGGGGTTGGAGGGCGAGTTGATCACCACCCACTTGGTTCGCGGCGTGATCGCGCGATCGAGGTCCTCGGGCTGCAGCTTGAAGGCTTTGTCCAGCGTGGTCGGCACGAACACGGGCTCGCCGCCGTTGATCGCCACCATTTCCGGATAGCTGACCCAATAGGGCGCCGGGATGACCACCTCGTCGCCCTTGTTCAGCGTGCAAAGGAAGGCGTTGTAGAGCACCTGCTTGCCGCCGGTGCCGACGATGGTGTCGGACGGCTTATAGTCGAGGCCGTTCTCGCGCTTGAACTTGGCGGCGATCGCTTCGCGCAAGGGTGGAATGCCGAGCACCGGCGGGTACTTGGTCTCGCCGCGCTTCATCGCCGCGATCGCCGCCTGCTTGATGTGGTCGGGCGTGTCGAAATCGGGCTCGCCGATCGACAGCGAGATGACCGCCCGCCCCTGGGCTTTGAGGTCGCGCGCCTTCTGCGTCACCGCGATGGTCGCGGAGGGCTTAACGCGAGCGAGGGCGTCGGCGATGAAGGCCATGGGGGTCGTTTCCTTATGCTTCGTGGCGCCGCTTTCCGGGCGGCGGCGCAGAATAGTTTCGCGCGCCGCGCCCGGCAACCCGCCTCGCGCGCCTTTAGCGCGCGAGCCACAGCCCGAACAGGAACGACGCCGAATTGGCGACCAGCGAGACGACGCCCGCCCGGGAGAGCGCGAGCCGCGCCATCCAGGCGATCAGCACGGCCTCGGCCACGACCACCGCCGCCTCGATGGTCAGGATCGACGGCCAGTAGGGGAAGCGCGGATAGGCCCACAGCGCGGCCTCCCACATTTGCGGGTGAGTGATCGCGGTCGCCGCGGCCGAGGCGACGCCGACGTGCAGCGCGCCGCGGCTCGGCCATCGCGCGCCGCGGGCGAGGGCATAGGCGATCGGCCCCTCGATCGCGGCGGAGATGAGCATCGCCTCGGCTTCCGTCATGGACATTTTCCTTGCGGCGAGCGATGAAAGAGACCGCCGCCGCAGCGGGAGACTAGCATGCGCCGCTTGCTCGAGTGGGTCGGCCTCGCGTTGGCGCTGACGACCTCCGCCGCGCGCGCCGACATGCCGCCGCCGCCGCCGCAGGGCGTCGCGATCGCCGCGGGCGACCTTACTTTCCTTGTCGTCGCCCACGACGATCGCAGCGCCAAAAGCGTCGAGGTCACGCTCGACGGCTGCGTCGAGAACCGGCCCAATTGCGCGCTGGCCCACGCCGAGAACGTCATCGGCGCGAAGGCGACGCAAATCGACGGGGCGCCGTTGCGGGGCGGCCTCGACGCCGCCGGCCAGATCCTCGACGCGTTCGGGCGCGCCGACGCGTCGGCGACCATCGTCATCGTTTTCGCCGCAAAGAACTCGGCCGAGGCGCCGATCGCGGTCGAGTTCGCGCGGCGCTGAGCCGCGCCAGGGAGAGCGGACGACCGGAAGGAGGGAAATATGGGTCGAGAGAGGAAAGGGCGCGCGATGGCGCTCGCGATGGCGTCGGCGCTGGCCGCTTCGGCGGCGTTGGCGGACCTCGCGCCGATTCCGGACCACGGGCCGGCGACAGGCGCCGCCGGCGGGCTCGATTTCGCGGTGCAGTGGGTCGAGGTGGAGATGGGGCCCGCCAATGGCCCGCATTACACGAAGAACCAGCAGATCGTCGCGTTGACCGGCTGCGACGAAGGGGCGCCGAACTGCGCGCTCGCGCGGTCGAAGAACCTCATCGGCCTGGAGGTCGACGCCGTCGACGGCAAGCCGCTCATGCCACAGAAGGGCATGGTGCAGATGATCCTCGACGCCTTCGCCGACCCGAAGGCGCCGGCGACGATCACGCTCACCCTTTATCCGCGCGGCGCCGACGGCAAGCCGATCGAGATCGCGTTCGCGCGGCGCTGAGGGCTGGAAGGCGCCGCTCGGACGAGACGACCGCCCTGGCCCGCCAGACGCGGGGGCGCGTGTGACTGCGCGCCGCCGCGGCGGCGGAGATGTCGATCGTCGCCGCTGCGGCGCACCTGCCTCCGCCGAAGAACAATTTATCGCAAAATGACCTGAATGTTGCAGCGGCCCTTCACTTTTATTGCGACAACGTGATAGAATAATCGCCAATTACGATGCAAGAGCGAACATAGAAGCACACACGCCTTTGTTCACGAACGACTGTTCAATTGAGGACAGAAACGCGTTGTGGAGTGCGGTATGTTGCGTGAGCGCAATATCGATCGACCGGCGACCGAGTCGCTGGTGGCGATGATCGATTATCTCATGCCTGAGGTCGTCGACATCGATCCTTTGGCGGCTCACTTTCTGCGCCTGGGCCGGGAGCTTCTCGCCGGTGGGGTTTCCGCCGCCTTTCGCCAACTGTGGCGGGGCGCCGATTCGCCCGGATGCGAGGGGCCGACGGTCCGCGGCGTTGGCCGGCTGGGGTCCAGCCCCATCGCAATTGCCCGCGAGTGACTGCGCGTCCTCGCCGCGAAGGCGTCTAACGTCGTCCGCCCTCCGACTTTCCGTCGGGCGGGGGGTGGATGTTCGGCCGCCGCACGCCCCGACAGCGAGTCGCCGTCCTCGGCCGCTTCGCCAGCCCCTAGCGTTTTCGCCCGCCCGCGCTTAAGTACAAGTTTGCGGAGCTGGGGGGCGCGTCAGGACACTTTACCCTCGGGGCCGTACGATCCCTATGGGAGCTGTCCCTGTCCTGGCCCGTGGGCCTCGACACACGGCGCCCACCTACTTACGTAGGCGCCCGGGATCTCCGTCCAACGGCTTTCTCGGCCCCGCGCTCGAATCGAAGGGATCGGCGAAACGACGCCACCATGCCCGACCTCGCCGAACCCAAAACGCTGTTGCGCCGACGCGCGTTGGCGCGCCGGCGCGTCGTCGACGCGCAAACCCGCGCGCAATTGACCTCGCGTCTGGTCGACGAAGGGGTCGCCTGCGCCCGCCAATGGGGCGCGCGCGTCGCCGCCGCCTTCTATCCGATCGGTGACGAGCCCGACGGGCTGGCGCTCGTCGCCGCTCTCTCGGCGCAGAACTTCGCCACCGCGCTGCCGGTCGCCGTCTCGCGCGAAGCCCCGCTGACCTTCCGGCGGTGGCGGGTCGGCGACCCGACCGTCGTCGGGCGCCACCGCATCCCGGAGCCGTCGCCCGAGGCCCCCGCCGTCGATCCCGATCTCTTGTTCGTGCCGCTCGCCGCCTTCGACCGCCGCGGCTATCGGCTCGGCTACGGCGGCGGATACTACGACCGGACCCTGCGCCGGCTGCGCGCGGCGGGGCCGATCCGCGCCGTCGGCGTCGCCTACGCCGCCTGCGAGGTCGCCGCGGTGCCCGACGAGGCGCACGACGAGCCGCTCGACTTCATCCTCACCGAGCGCGAATGGATCGCCGCGCGGGGCTTTGCCTGATGCGGCTCCTGTTCATCGGCGACGTCGTCGGCCGCGCCGGCCGCGCGGCGCTTCTCGCCCACACGCCGGCGTTGCGCGCCCGCTGGCGGCTCGACCTGGTGATCGCCAACGGCGAGAACGCGGCCGGCGGTTTCGGCGTCACCGAGGCGATCTGCGCGGAGTTCTTCGCCGCCGGCGTCGACGCGATTACGCTCGGCAACCACGCCTTCGACCAGCGCGAGGCGCTCGCCTTCATCGACCGCCAGCCGCGCCTGCTGCGCCCGGCCAACTACCCCAAGGGCGCTCCGGGACACGGCGCCGGCCTGATCGAGACCGCCGGCGGCGCCAAGGCGCTGGTGATCAACCTGATGGGGCGGGTGTTCATGGACCCGCTCGACGACCCTTTCCAGCGCGTCGAGGAGGAGCTCGCGCTGTGCCCGCTCGGCGTGGGCTGCGACGCTTGCGTCGTCGATTTCCACGCCGAGGCGACCAGCGAGAAGCAGGCCTTCGGCTATTTCGTCGACGGCCGCGTCAGCCTCGTCGCCTGCACCCATACTCATGTCCCCACCGCCGACGCGCGCATTCTTCCCGGCGGCGCCGCCTTCGTCACTGACGTCGGCATGACCGGCGACTACGAGTCGGTGATCGGCATGGCGAAGGAGGAGCCGCTGCGCCGCTTCACCCGCCACATCCCTTCCGGCCGCTTCGAGCCGGCGCTCGGCGCGGCGACGCTGTGCGGCGTGGCGGTGGAGACTGGCCCCGACGGCCTCGCGCGCCGCATCGCCCCCTTGCGCCTCGGCGGCGCGCTCGCCCCGGCCGAACCCGACTTCTGGAACGATTGAGGAGTAGCTTTGTGAAAGACCCGCTCGCCCCCGGCGCCGCGCCGATCCTGGTTTTCGACGTCGACGGCACGCTCGCCGAGACTGCGCCCGACCTGATGGGGGCGCTCAACCACATCCTGGCCGAAGAGGGAATCCCGCCGCTGCCGCTCGCCGCCGCCCGGCGGCTGCTCGGCGCCGGCGGCCGCGCCCTGATCCAGCGCGGCTACGCCGAGTACGGCCGGACGCTCGACGCGGCGAGGCTCGAAAAGTTGTTCCCGAGGTTCATCGCCTTCTACAACGACCACATCGCCGATGGGAGCCGGCTGATGCCCGGCGTCGCCGAATGTCTCGAGCGCTCGGCCAAGGCCGGCTGGCGGCTGGCGGTGTGCACCAACAAGCTCGACCACTCGACCCACCTGCTGCTCGACAAGCTCGGCGTCCACGACCGCTTCGCCTTCATCTGTGGGCAGGACACTTTCGGCGTCGGCAAGCCCAATCCCAAACCGCTGATCGAGACGATCCGCCGCGCCGGCGGCGACATCGCGCGCGCGGTGATGGTCGGCGATTCGCATGTCGACGTCGACATCGCGCGCGCCGCCGGCGCGGCGGTGGTGCTGGTCGACTTCGGCTACACCGACAAGCCGGCCGCCGAGCTCGGCGCCGACAGGGTGATCTCGCATTTCGACGCCCTGCCCGAGGCGGCGGAAGCGGTTCTTCGCCAGCGAGCGGGCGGGTTGACTTGGGCCAACGCGCGGCCTTAAACGGAGCGCCTTGGGTCGGGGCGATTAGCTCAGCGGTAGAGCACTCCCTTCACACGGGAGGGGTCACAGGTTCGATCCCTGTATCGCCCACCATTTTTCCCTTGAAAATCAAGGGTCGGGGACGCGGCCACTCCCGTTTCCCCAGCGAACGGAAGGCGAAAATCCCCAGGGGAATTCGCCTCGACTCGGGGAAAATCCGGGGAATTTGTTCTGGTCATGTTCGCGGGAAGCGTCCGCCAGTAGGCAGGGCGCTTCCTCTTTCAATGTAGCTCGTTCTGGCGGCTGAATGCGGCGAGGCCATCGCCGACGAGAGCCTGTCGCTTGCGCGCGGACTCAGGGACGCCGAGGCCATTATAATCCTTGAGCGCGTCGCGGCGCGCCTTTGCAGCATCATGCTCGCCAAGGGCGTTGACCCTTCCGCAATCGAGACGGCGCTAGACAGGATGGCGGAGGCTTTCGAAGCGCGTCTCCGGACCCTGGACGATGGGCAGTTTCAAGCCGCCGGGAGGGCCTAGATGAAGAAGACCGGCAAAAGGAGCAACGCCTAGTCGGTCTACGGGGAGACTAATTAACGAAGCGCCGCGTCAAAATATGGCGATTGGCGCAACTTCAATGGAATTTTGCGCCATGAAGGCCAATTCGGCACAGGTCGAAAAGCTTGTCGCGATCGTTGAGGGTTTAATCAAGAGCGAGCCCGTCGAGTTCAACGGGATCAGGTACGCTGCTCGGCCGCTACAGTTCTACGCCGTGCAACTGGGTGTATCGGAAAAAACGATCCAACGACTCACTGGAAAGGCCCCATTCGATAAGCGGGTACGGAAGGTCGACGGCAAGCTCGTGAAGTTGCTCCGCATCGGGACCCCAGCGCCGCCCGACGCCAACGACTACCGGCGCATCATGGCGACGATCTGGACCAAATGGCAGTTTAATCCGCCGTCGTGGGCGGAGCCGAAGAAGGTTGACATGCACGTGAAGGCGCAGGCCGTGAGCCTGCGCGACGGGTCGTGCTTTTGGTACCTCGCTCAGGACCTCACCGGAGAGGTCGCCGTGGCGCTGTTCAAGTTCGCCATCGCCAGTCAAGAGAACTGGCAGGCGGTCGCAGCCTCCTGCAAGCTAGCGGCAGAGGGCCGGCCCGGCTACAAACCGCGCTACTGGGACTATCCCAACATCCCCTATCTGAGGTCATTCTACCGCGCCGCGCTGCACGCCTATGTGACCGCCCTGGAGGCCAAGAAAGCGGACCCGCCGAAGGGTTGGGAGTTTCTAGGTGAGCCGAACCCGCCGCCGGCTGTCTTGGGCCTGTCGGCGTTCATCTTGAACCTGACCGACCCCATGGTCGCGTGGATCGATGCCGAAACGGAAAAGAAGCGGGAGGCGAAGCTCAAGAGCGTTTTGTCCGCTGTGGCGGATTGGCTAGCTCTGCCGGACGCTGCATGACCACTTGTCCGAATATATGTGTCTCCTGTTAAAAGCTAATGTTTGTCATTCATAATCTCTTCCTTAACAGGGGACACGTATATACGGACAGAAGAGAGTATGAATGACGCAATCGCTTCGCTTCGCTCAGCTCTCGCCTCTATCGGAAAGAATGAAAGGATGTAGCGGGAGGGAAGGAGATGGGATGAGGATAGGAAATAGGAGCCGAAGAAGATTTGTTGCGCGCGCAAAATGGTTGTGCAGTTAATTGCATAAGTGCGTTCCTTAACTCGCCCCGCGCCCAGAGGCCATTAGCGCGGCCAGGGAGGCCATCGGTCCGTCTGCCGGTTTCTTTCCCCGCCTCATCCCCGATGCGGCCCGGCGGCCATCCTGAGGGCATAGAGAGCGAGGCCAGCAGGCCAACCGCGATGACGGCGGCCGAGGTGAGTCCACCGTGTCGGGCCAGAACGCTGAGCGACCGCGCCGCGGCGGCACATTGGGCCAGCGGGCATTCAGGCACGATGCTATGTGCAGAGCATTGCACAATTCCGTAACCGCTCATCAACCTGACCTCGATACCTTCGGCTAGAGGAGAACGGTCAGGCATGACCAAGTCTGAGGTGGCGGCGCTGCGCAGAAAGATCGCTGCGCTCGCCCAGAGGCCCAACACCGGCGTTCTTGAACTCGCTGAAGCTCTGGCGAAGGCGCGAGCGCTTTCGGCTCCGCCGGAGGGAGATCGCCCCTCTATCGCTGACCTGATGCAGCTCACAGACCTCAGCCGGCGGGCGATCGGCTACCTGATCAAGGTATGGCAACGCTTCGGCACCCTCGACATCCCGCGCGACCGCCTCGCCAAGGTCGGCTGGACCAAGTTGGCGGTCATCGCAGAGACGTGCGAGCCGGGCGACGAGCTTGACGCCCTGGCCCGTGCCGAGAGCAGCACCGTCAAGGACCTGCCCCGCCACCTCAAGAGCGGGAGGAAGCCGGGCAAACGCAGAACTGTCCTCTTGCGGTTTACGGAGGACGACCATGAGATTTTCGAGGCCATCCTTCTCGCCCACGGCGCACGGCGGCCGAAAAGGGGAAGGGGGCTTGCCAACAAAGAAAAGGCGGTCCTCCGCGCTATGGGTCGGCTCTGGCCGTAGCGGTGGTGAGTGCGAGATAGGTGCAGTTAACTGCACGTAATGCGGGTGGTCGCCGTCAGGTGGAGGCCATACTCGATTTGGTCTTGTCTAGGTTCTGACGCGGAAATCTCGCTCAGGCGACATCGGCGACGGCGTTGACACGCTCTTGAGACGTGCCAGAATTAACAATAACGGTGCCTTTATTTCTTGTTGCAGTCGGAAAGGAGGAACCTATGTCACGGTGGGTTCAACCGCAACGAACGGGCCTTAAGGCAGCAACGAGCGATGGTCCGGATGGCCCGTTGGCTCGTGTAGTCAAATACGTACCGGCTGAGGTTGTCAGCGCTTACACGCTTCTCTTCGCGCCGCTGACGTCGCTCGACATTCCCCACGATTACAGACCGACGGCGGCCGCATTGTTGATCGCCATTTTTCTGCTTGTCACGATCGCCTACATTTGGACCAACGCACCTGAAGGCACGATGCGGCGCGCGCATTTGTTTGTTGCGCCGTTAGCCTTTCTCGCGTGGGCGTATCCGATTTCGAGCGCGCTGCTTGAAGGGTGGTTCGTGGGTTGGGTTGCGTTCATCGCGCAGGCCGTCGTCATCGCGCTTTCTCTGTTTATCAAACCGCAGGAGTGAGGCGATGCATTTCCTACATCGGGCTCTTAATGAAAATACGGCCCTAGCTTCGGCCGTTGCAGCACTCAGCGACGTCATCGACAGCAATGCGCTGAAACTCGGTCTTCTTCTCGATCTCAATCCCTTATGGCTCGCCGCCTATCGTGCGCAGGAAGCAGGTCTGAACGTCGTTGTGCCTATGGAAGCCATAGAATGGTCTCACATGTGGATGCAGCCTGGCGGGATGTACCTTGGTGACGACGTCCCCGATCTCAGCAGGACTTTTGATTTTGTGGATTGGTTGACCGAAAGGTACTTTGGGCGATCAACGAAGCAGTTTCAACCGTATCTGCTCCGGATCGTAGCGCGGCCATTGAGGGACCCTGATGAGCTAACCCGGCATCGAGAGGAGCGGCAAGCCCTTCTTACCGCCGCTCGAGAAGCGCAAATACCGACCTTGGTCGAAACGCGCGCTCCACCACGTCTATTGGCAGCTGCTGGGGATCGTATATTGTCAAACGGTGTCTTAGGAACGCTCGGAGGCTTTCTTCACGATAATATAACGGGAGACGAATTTGCGGTTACGTGCGGCCACGTCGTATCGCAAGGGATCGTCTCGGACGCTCACGGAAATGCGATTGGGAAATGTAACAAGATTGCGGCTCCGCACCCGCTTCCAACGGGGGTCCGTTGTCATGCCGCATGCGGGTCGGTGAATGAACTGGACCTCGCGCTTGTGCCTGTTCCGCAGCGCGGCGCGAATACCGTCAATGCCATCTCGCAGAACATCTATAATGGCGACATTGTCGAAATGAACGGTGCCGTCTCTGGCCGTAGACGTTATCAAGTCGGCGCTGCGGTGATTGACCACGAGATCGGTGGCTCATGTTGGAGTAGGCTGTTCCAAATACGCGCCATTATTCCAGCGACGATACTTCCCGTTGCCGTTTACATGGCGATAACGCCGCCGCCGCAGAACGGTGATAGCGGCTCATGGCTGACTCGGAATACGTCGGAGTGGAGCGGAATGGTCATCGCCGCAGATCAGTTTCACGGCTATGCGCTGGCCGCAACGACTGTGGTCTCTCAAGGCAACAAGAAGTTCGGAACGGACCTCTCACTGTGAGGACGCAGTGCAGGTTGCGCGATCTTCGGCCTGCCGGCCGGGGAATTGAAGAATTGCACAGCGGAGCGGCGTCAGGCTGACTCTCCGAATGGAAACTGCGAAAACGGTGGCGTCAACGAGCCCCAAAGAGAGAACGGCAAGTTTTCGCCCGCGGTCGCCTAAACCGCCTCGCCGGCATGGCGTCCGCTTTCAAGAACCGCCGCATTGGCCCGAACCGGCCGACATGGGGACAATCCGGCCGATCCCGCGTGCGCTGGGCAAAGACTGTCTTGCGCCCACTTGCAACATATGCCGATAGGCCCAGTCATGGACCTCGGTAGCGAGGTGCCGTTAACTGCACAAATCGCTGCTACAGCGCTCTTGGCGTCAAGCCGGCGTGCACCGACACACGGCATCCCCGCAGCAGCCGCGCCGCATGGGCATCCGCCGTGAGAGGCACTGCCTGGGGCCGGAGACGGGAGATCGACCGCGATCACAGGCCACAGCGTCTCCGAAGACAGGAGGCAGGACGCTGAGATCATCTGTTCGACGGGTACGGCACAGAGGGCGAAGCTCACGGCGTCAGAGGTCGACTCTCGTGGGGCCAAAACACCCATCAGCTTCCGACGCCAATGCCGTCAGCGGCGATCCAGACCGCTCTGAAGCAGGCCAACACTGCGTCCCTCCTTCAAGCGCTGTGCCGGGAGACCAACGACAAATGGACGTGTCGTTGGGAGGCGTAACGGTGTGGATTGGACAAATGACGACAGCAGGTTTTCGTTGACTCCATTCTGGCTCCTGGGCCGCGGTTCCTGGGGAAAAGTGCATTTTCCTCCGGCTGGTCGCGGTAGGGGCATCGTGAAAAGCGACATCAAATTCGCGGGGCCGCCGTGGACGCCCGCCGGTCGCGAGCAGAACTACAATGCCAATAGGCGAACAGCTGTCGCCTTTGAATGTGGGACGATGAACGACGTCAGCGCGCCGACCGACAGGGGCGACGAAGGGGCGCTGCAATGGGACGACTAAGCCTCCCCGTGCTGACATTAGTGCAATTACCTGCACAAACATCTGGTGTGGGAAATGATCTGATCTGGGCAACGGCAGGACACCACCAACGTCAGTTAGAGCGGACATTTCTCGTTCATTTTCCTTGACTTTGGCTAGCAATTTCATACGTTTAAGGTGGGTCCGATGTTCCACCGACCTCCTCAAGCTCAAGGAGGAGCGGCGTGAACGGCCCCGAAATCCAACACCTGATCGAACAGGACCTGCGGCGCGCCGTGCCGCGCCTCGTCGAGGTCCCGCGTCCCGATCCGCTTCCGGGATCGCCATGGGTGGCGATGTCGGCGCTGCAGAAGGCGATCCGTCGCGGTCGCAAGGACCTCGCGCTGCGGGCGGCGGCAACCCTGCTCAGAGACGCGCCTGACCGCCTGTGGCGACGCTTGACCTGCATCGCCGCTGAGGACATCGGTCTCGGCGATCTTGACGCCGTGGCGCTCGCAACCGCGGCAATGGGCGGGAAGCGGCTGCGCTCAGCAATCGGCGGAGATTGGTCGGTCGCCTGCGCCGTCGTCGCCGCGCTTGTCGCCGCGCCAAAATGTCGCGCCGCCGACGATCTGTTGATGATCTGCGAGCTGCATCCCGCCTACGCGCGACAACGGATCGAATTCCGACATCGAAGCTCTCGCGAGCTGACGGAGATCGTCTGCGGAGCGACGACGATCGAGGAACGCGCGGTCGCCCTCTGGTGCGCCTTCGGCAGCGGGCCACACGACTTCGGTCTGCGCCGAAGGCGAAGCGAAACCGAGCCTGTGTTCGATCGCCTTTGCGACGCCGGCTGGCCCCACATGTTGGTGGAGGTCGCACGCCTCAGCTTCAATCGCACGGGCGAGCCGCTCGCGCCGCTCCTCGCTCTCTTGGCGCGGCAACCGATGGAGCCGTCGCGCGTCGAGCCTGAAGACTTCCCGCCGGAGGTCGCGATCGACGGAACGCCGGCGTGGGCGCTCGACCTCTACAGTCGCGAAGGCCGCGCCGCCTTCGCGCGCTTCCTCGAAATGGACGCACGCTCCGCGGAATGGCTCCGCAACCATGTGTCGAGCAGTCGGCGGGTCGCGGTCCTCGGCCACTGCGTATTCCGCGTCGAAGGCGGACAGGTCAATCGTCGCCTGCGTTGGCCGCTTGCCGATCAACTGCGACTGAAAGTCGACGCCTTCTGCGCCGGTTCCGGCTGTCGCGACGTCTCCGAACTTCTCGAACTCGTCCGCGCTGACATCCCAATCCTCAATGCGGCCAGAGGCGAGGTCTGTGGCGGTCAGCGCCAAGAGGTCGGATGACCAGGGTAGAAGGTACGATGGTGTGCAGTTGATTGCACGACTAGCGCCATTCCCCGTCAACGAGGGCTGCGCCATCAGGACGGTTCCGCTGGCCTCGTTGACGAGTTTCCAATTCCCGATCCGACAAATCGAGTCAGGCAAAGAGCAAGGAGCTTGGAGCCATGTTCACCCAAAAAGCCAAAATGATCTTCGCCAACCTCGGTCTCTCGACCATCGCCCGCAACAAGCTCACGACGACCAACCCCGATGTCGTGTGCGAACTGGTGAAGACCCCGGACGGCGTTGAGATCGTGCGTTCGACCCCGGTTGAGCCGGTGGTTGTCGTTCCAGAGGTCGAGCCGGACGCCGAGCCCGCGGTCGCGGCTGACACGGTCAAGTTCGTGGTTCGCATTCGCTCGATGAGCGACAAGTGGATCACGCTTTTCGAGCCGATGCCAAACGGCACGATCTGGGTATACCGGCCGCACGTGGCGGCCATCAATCGTCTGCCCGACAGCGACAGCACCGAGATATTCGTTCCGTTGAAGATCGCCAGGAAGAAGGGTTGGACGGCGTAGCCAGCGATTGCAGGACCACGGACCCGTTCGCGCCGACGTGATCAGGATCGTTTCCGACGCCTGAGCCGCATCGCAATTTCTCCGGGAAGTTGCTCAGCAATGGCGAACGCCCACGCGCGGAAACAGTAGTTCACTGATAGATCGCGCCATTTGCCATCGCGAGGCGGCAAAGTCTGCCCGGCGGCGCTCGCGGCGGACCTTGCTCGGCCTATTATCCATACATACGGCAATCCACGTTAACCTATTGATATTGTGCTATATTCTCTCATGGAAAACAGGATCGCGGCATTGCGCATTTGGACGATCGGCCACTCGAACCTCGACTGGCCCACCTTTTCGAGACACCTCGCGTCGGTCGACATCGCTGTGGTCGCCGACGTGCGGTCCTATCCGGTGTCCCGCTATCCGCACTTCTGCCGGGCGGCGCTGAAGGACCGGCTGAACGCATCGGGCGTCGCCTACGTCTTTCTCGGGCGCGAACTCGGAGGTCGGCCGCGCCACGGCGCGCCAGCCGACTATGAGGCGATGGCGAAGACGCCGCTGTTCCTGGAGGGGCTGTCGTGCGTCGAACAGATCGCAGGTCGAGCGCGGTTGGCGTTGTTGTGCTCAGAGCACGAGCCCCTTTGCTGCCATCGCTGCCTGCTCGTCGGGCGCGCCCTGGTCGAGCGCGGTGCCTCGGTCGAGCACATCCTGCGCGACGGCCGCGCCGAGCCTCACCCGCAGACCGAGGAGCGCCTTCTCGATCTCGTTCGACAGACCGAGGTCGACCTTTTCGCGCCGCGCGCCGAGCGGCTGAGCCGCGCCTATCGCGCTCAAGAACTCCGGCTGCGGCGGGCGACCGACGGAACCCGTCGAAAGCCATCGTGACCGAAAGAACCGCGTGACCGTAGCCAAATGCCCAGCCCATGGAGGGGCCAATGAACCGCAATCCGCTAGATGCTCTCGAAAAGATCGTCGACTTGGCGACCAACGCCGAGCAGAACTTCATCACGCTCGGCCGCCTGCTCCGCCAGGTGAAGGACGCAGACCCCAACCTGTTCAAGTCGGCCATTGAGCAGAGCGGGCTCAGTAGGAGGGCGGCCTATTATTTCGTTCGCGTCGTCAAGCATTTCGAGGGAATGCCGATCGAGGACGCCGAACTCGCCGCGATCGGCTGGACCCGCGCGGAGATCATCGCGCCGCACCTCACGATCCAGAATTGCAAGCACCTCGTCGCACAGGCGTCGGCGCTCACGACGCGCGACCTGAAGATCACCATGGCCGGCGGTCGCCCGGTTCCCGGCACGCGCGCCGTCGTTCTCTATCTCAAGCCGACCCAGTACGCCCGGTTCGCCAAGGCGATCGCGGCCCACGGCGGCAAGTCGATCGGCGGAGGTCTCACCAACAAGGAGCGCGCGCTGATGAACCTGATCGCCGCCGCCGAGCAAGTTGCGAAATGAGCGCGTCGAACGATGCGACTGGCGGTCAGACGGAGCCGGAGATGGACGTTCTAACCCGTGATAATCCTCTCTTATCACGACCCATAATCGCGGCGGAAGGGGTCGCAAAAGGCGACGACAACGGCTCCGTTGGAAATCACGACATTGCCTTGCTATGTGCAGTTGACTGCACGAATGACGCGGCCGAAAAGGTGTCCACGTACATCGAGGCGGGCATCGCGCCGGCGACGCGTAGGGCCTATCAATTCGACCTTGCCCATTTCCGCGCCTGGGGCGGCGCTGTGCCGGCCACCGACGCCGAAATCGCTTCTTACCTGGCCGACCACGCCGGCGTGCTGGCGGTGGCCACATTGACGCGGCGGCTCGCGGCGATCTCGGTTGCCCACGAAGCTCACAGGCTGCCGAACCCGGTCAGCTCGCCACTCGTACGGGCGACGATGCGCGGCATTCGGCGCGAGCACGGCGTCGCTCAGCGCCAGGCGAAGCCGCTGTTGCGGGATGACCTGTTTGACGTTCTGGCGAAAACGGGAGACCGGTTGAAAGATTACCGCGACCGGGCGCTCCTGCTCATCGGCTTCGCCGGCGCGTTTCGGCGCGCCGAGCTTTGCGCAATCACCGTCGCGGACGTCGAACACGTCCGGCAAGGGATCGTCGTCACGGTTCAGCGATCCAAGACCGACCAGGAAGGCGCGGGTCGCCGGGTCGGCATCCCCTTCGGTCGGACGAAGTGGTGTCCCGTCGCCGCGCTCGACCGATGGCTGTCCGCCGCCAGCATTGACGCGGGGCCGATCTTCCGGCGGGTAGACCGTCACGGGCGCGTCTCGCCCGACGCGATGTCTCCCGAGGCCGTGTGCCTAATCGTCCGCGAGCGCGTGGCCGCCGCGGGGTTCGATCCCGCCGGCTACTCCGGCCACAGCCTGCGGGCCGGTTTCGCGACCAGTGCAGTACAAGCTGGCGTCTCGATGATGAAGGTCCGCGCTCAGACCGGCCACGCCAGCGACGTCATGCTCGCCCGTTACGTCAGAGATGGCGAGCTGTTCATCGGTAACGCGGCGGGGGCGATCCTGTGACGGCCAAGGCCTCCCGGACGCAACCGCCGGAAGGCTCGGAACCAGGCACCAACGACGGCGCGCCCGTGAGGCCGGAGAAACTCTTGGATATTCATGCTCCAAGACCTGCATCGCTTGCGCTAATGTCCAATTCGGCGGAAACCTCTCCATCGCAGGCGGGGCGAACGAGGGTTCGGGCTTTTGGACGCCCCCTTCGCCGATCGTCGGCGGCCGTACGTTCGGGTCGACCAATGTCCGTTTCAACTATAAGACAGCTTTGCATTCCCAGCGCCCTCGTCACCAGCGACAGTCTTGTCGAACAGGTGGCGCAAATCGAAGACTTCGCCTCCGGCAAGATTGATGGACGCGAGTTTTTTCGACGCAATTTCTTCACCGACGGTCTGAAAGTGCTCGTCAAGCGCGGCTTCGAGCGCCTCGCAGGCAAAAGTGAAGACGGAGCATTCTACCTCACGCAAGCTATGGGCGGTGGTAAGACGCACAGTCTGATCGCGTTCGGCCTACTCGCCTCAGACCCTGCGCTTCGCCGGGAAGTCGCCGTGGGCCTCACGGGAGCGGACGGGTTTGGCGCGGCCAAGGTCATCATCTTCAACGGGCACCAGAACCCGGCGACGCTGCTTTGGGGTCACATCGCCGAGAAGCTCGGCAAGGCGGACGTGATGTCGTCGTTCTGGCGCAATGGCGCGAAAACGCCCGGCGTCGACGAATGGGCGGCAGTGTTGGGCGACGAGCCGATCCTTATTCTGCTCGACGAGTTGCCGTCCTACCTTCAGATGGCCCAGGGCGAGCCGGTCGGCGCGACCACGCTGGGCGATCTGACCATCGGCGCGCTCGAGCGGCTGTTCAACGCTCTTCCGCGTTGTCCGCGCACTTGCGTCGTCGTCACCAACCTCAAAGACGACGTCTACCTCGACGGATCGGGGCAGCTGCGCACGCTCGTCGAAAGCCTCACGAAGCATTACGACCGCAACGCCCAGGCTATCACCCCCGTGCAGCAGAACACCGGCGAGGTGTTCGCCATCGTCCGAAAGCGCCTCTTCGACGGTTTGCCTGGCCAGGACCGCATTGACGAGGTCGCGCAAGCCTATGTCGACGTCCTGCAGAAGGCGAAGCGTGTCGACACGATCCCATCGACCCCCGAGAGCTTCGTTGAGCGCATCCGCGAGACTTACCCGTTCCACCCGTCGATCCGCGACATCGTCGCGCGTTTTGCGGAGAACCGCGGTTACCAAAAGACCCGAGCTTTGATCCGCCTGCTGCGCCTCGCCGTTCGCGGGGCGTTTGCGCGCAGTGACGCGCCCTTCCTCATCGGCCTGCATGATCTCGATTTCAACGACCAGGCCACGCTCGAAGAGCTGCGCAAGATCAACCCCGCCTACGGCAACGCAATCTCACGCGACATCGCCGATCGCGGCCAAGCCCTCGCCGAGCGCATCGATCAGGCCGAAGGCTCGCTGACCGCGTCGGACGCCGCCAAGGTCTTGCTGATGTCGTCGCTGTCGGCCGCCGAGTCGCCATTGCGCGGCCTCACGGACGGCGAGCTCATCGAGACGCTCGTCGACCCGCTGCGCATCGTGTCGGAGATCAAGGGCGCGCTGAGTCGCCTGCAGGGGCAGGCATGGTATCTGTTCCAGGGCGTCGATCAACGCGTCTTCTTCGGCCAGACCGCGAACGTTACTGCGGAGATTACCGAAATCGCTCAGAACATCGCGGCGGAGCAGGTCGACCAGACCTTGCGCGAGAAGCTGCGCGAAGTGTTCAAACCGCGCGTCGGCCAACTCTATTCGGACAAGATGGCGATCCTGCCGGCGCTCGACGAAATCCAGCTCGACGACGAACGGCCGACGCTCGTCATCCTTGAAAAACCCGCCGACAAGCTGCCGGCCGAATTTGTCGACTGGTGGAACAAGTTGGACTTGCAGAACCGCGTCCTCGTCCTCACCGCCGACAAGAACGCGCTGGAAACCCTGCGCCTGACCGCCCGCCGCATGCGCGCCATCGGCAAGGTCGAGGAGCGCATCGCCGCGCAACACGGGCGCGGCTCGCCGCAGATGACGGAACTCGACGCCGTGCGGGATCGAGAAAGCGCCAACTTCACCAGCGCAATGCGCGAGACTTTCAAGACGATCGTCTTTCCGACCACGAAGGCTCTGCGCACTGTCGACGATTTCCGCATGGAGTTTGACCGCAACGATTATTCGGGCGAGCAGCAGATCGTCGATGTCCTCGTCAAGCGCAGCAAGTTCATCCGGTCGGAAGATTTCGACGGAAAATTCGAGACGATCCGATTGGATGCCGAGGACATCCTGTTCGACGCCGACGCCGTTCAGGCTTCGTCGCTTCGACGCAACGCGGCTGTGCGACCCGGCTGGTTCTGGTTGCCGAGAGGCGGACTCGACCATCTGGTCAAGACTTCTGTGCAACGCGGCTTCTGGCGCGACAAGGAGGGGCTGGTCGCCAAGAAATGGGAACGCCGAACCAGGGTGATCGCGCGCCAGGACGATCTCGGTCTCGACTCGATCCAGACCGGGCGTTTCCGCCTCAACGTTACGGCCGACGATGCCGATACCATTTATGTGTCCGAAAGCGGGCCGCCCGATCCGGCGAAGGCGGCGAAGGTGAATGGACGCGAATACGAGACGGTGGCCCCGGCAGTCTGGTTTCTCGCGGTCGACTCGAAGGGCGTCGCCGCGACCGGCGATCCGTGCGAGTGGCGCGCGCCGATCCGTGTGCTTCCGAGCGTTATGCGGACGTCGGCGGGCTATCGCGTTTCGCTCCTGGCGACGCCGCGCGCCGCCGTCATCCGCGCGACCTTCGACGGTTCCGACCCGCGCCAGGGGCCCGAGGTCGCGGCGGGCGAATTCGACGCGCCCAAGGAGGCGCGCCAGCTGCGCGTCATCGCCGAAGTCGGCGGGCAATTCGGCCCGGAAGAGAGCGCGCCCTTGGGAGGTTTCGAGGAAGCCCCGTCGCGCGGCGGTTCGGCGACGGCAGCGAGGCCAACGTTGAAACCGGACGCGCCGGTGAGGCTGATGTCGCGCTACGAGTCCAAGGATACCGCGGCGGTTTTCGGCTCGCTCGATCGCCTGGCGAAAATGCCGGATGCCAAGGTCCACGGCGGCGTCGTCGATCTGAACGGCAATCGCTCCGAAGATGATTATATGTCCTTGCGCTTCGGCGGGCAGGTCGGGCTGCCGGCGACCGAGCTAGACCGAAGCGTCAAGGAGCTGGTTAGGCTCCTCGGTGCGCCTGAGCCGACGGTGAAGCTGACCTTGCGGCAGATCGCCTTCGCGTCCGGCCGCGATTTCACGACGTTCTGCGACGCGAACGGAGAGGACTTCGACCGCGTCGAGTGGAAGCAGGAATGAAACGATGACGATCGCCGCCGCCAGTTTCGACTGCGTCGACATCTACGAGGAGCACGGCTATCTTGTGCGCCTGACCCGAGGCCACGAGGCCAAGGCGCAGGTGTTCGAGGTTTTCGGCCGTCCTCCGACCGAGCGCGAGCCGCAATGGGCTCCCGAGATAGTGCTGCGTTGCGAAATCGCCCGAGACGTTTGGGACGTCGTCTCGCCGGAGGCGCGCGCCGAGTTTAATCGCCGTCTCAAGGCGGACAACAAGCCCGCCGGGCGCTGGGGCGCGGACGAGACGGCGGTGCAGCGGCTGTTCGGCAAAGAACTGCTGGTGCTGCTCTGGGCCGTCGAGGCGAGCGACGTGACGCCGGAGGAGATCGCAGTCGCCATCCGCAACTGGCACGGGCTGAAACCGGAAGAGCGTTGGTGGCTCTATACGATGACGGCGGCGTCGACCGGGCTCGTCCACCAGGGCGGCCTGGGCTGGCGCGGGGCGCTGAGACAGGCGTTGTGTTTCGGCACGCGGTTGGACGCGTTCAGCCTGAGCGCCGTAGCAGGGCGCGGGACACTAGAGCCGCGCGCGAACGCCAAGTACCGCCCGCCGCCGCGCAAGAAGGGGCGCTCGAAGAAGAACGAGGGACCAGAATTGTTTGCCTCGTCGAACGCGGCCGAGTGAGGGGGTTAGCCCGGAATGACCGTTGTTGAGAGAGCCGCCGCAACGCGCGGCCTGGAACCGTTCTCGCTGCGCGATGCGCCGTCCTTCATCGAGCGGCAGTTCCCGGTCGGGAGGGTGTCGGCGGAAGCCTACAAGGAACGCAAGGCGGGGGCGGGACAGACGCTGACCGCGCTGGGCTCCTATTGGAAAGGCCGCAAGCCGCTCATTCTCGTGCGCGCCGTCGCGCTGGGCGCGCTCTTGCCGGTGAGCGAAGACGCCGCCGCCGATCTCGAAGTTTTCCTCAAGCTGATGGCGATGGACGACTCGGCCTTCGCCCGGCGTTTCGATGGCAGCGCGTCCGAGTTCGCGCGGCTGTTTCCCGCGCATGCGGTACTCGTCACCGAGGAAAACGGCCGCCGGCGCGTCTGGCGCGACGATCTGACAGCGGCCGAGCGCGAGGCGCGCGTTGCCGAAGCCTTCGCGAGCCTGCCCTACGCCGAGCGGCTGAAGCATGTGCGGCGGCCGGAGGAATGCGACGAGGCCGCGCTGCTCGCGCCGGTCTGGCCAGCGATCAACCGCCATCTCGAAACGCAGGCGCGAAGCCTGCCCGAACTCGTCGAGCAACTCGGCGTCGCGCGTTTTGGCCATCGGCCGAAGCTTGCCGACACGTTCTGCGGCGGCGGATCAATCCCGTTCGAGGCGGCGCGGCTCGGTTGCGACGTCTCCGCCTCGGACCTGAACCCCATCGCCTGCATGTTGACCTGGGGCGCGTTCAACATCATCGGCGCGTCGAAGGAGAAGCACGCGGAGATCGAGGCGGCACAGAGACAAGTGGCGGCGGAGGTGGACGCCGAGATCACGCGCCTCGGCATCGAGCACGACGCGAATGGCAACCGCGCGAAAGCCTATCTCTATTGTCTGGAGACGCGCTGCCCGAAGTCCGGCTGGATGGTGCCGATGGCCCCGAGCTGGGTCATCTCGAAAACGCGCAATGTCGTCGCGAAGCTGAAGCCCGATCCCGTCCACAAGCGGTACGACATCGAAGTGCTTAGCGGCGTTTCGGCGGCGGAAATGGCGGAGGCCGCGCATGGAACGGTGCGCGATGGCCGCCTTGTTCATCCGATGAACCCGGAACGTTCGGGAGTCGAGATCAGGATCCTTCGCGGCGATTATCGCGACGCCGAGGGGGTGAACCGTAACCGGCTGCGGCTATGGGAAAAGTCCGATTTCATGCCGCGACCCGACGATATTTTTCAGGAACGGCTCTATTGCATCCAGTGGATCACGAAGGCGAGCCTCAAAAGGGGCCGGCAAGTAACCTTCTTCGCGGCCACCACCGGCGACGACCTTGCGCGCGAACGTTGGGTAGAAGCGATTGTGCGAGAGAACCTTACCAAGTGGCAAGGTGAGGGCTGGGTGCCCGACATGGCAATCGAGCCCGGCGAAAAGACTGACGAGCCCATTCGCACCCGCGGCTGGACGCATTGGCATCACTTGTTTAATAGCCGACAACTCATCGTTCTTTCATTGCTTTCAAAATCGAGTAAAGCGTGTCCATTTATGACTATATTGTTCTGTGACGCGGTGAATTATTTTTCGAAACTGTGCGGCGTGAAAGCCGGAGGAGCTGGCCCGAGACCCGAGGAAATATGGATGGGCGGATCTTTTACAAATCAAGCATTGAATACGTTGTTTAACTATGGTTGCAGGTCTTGGTTTGGGGCTCCGTCGCGCCCGTTGCGCCGGAAACCTACCAGAAGCAATTTCGAAGAGATAGAAACGCGAACCGCTAAGGATGTTATCAAGCCGTATGATATTGCTGTTACTGACCCACCCTACGCTGACGCGGTGAACTACCACGAAATCACCGAGTTCTTTGTTGCATGGTTGCGTAAGAACCCGCCGCCGCCGTTCGACCAATGGACCTGGGACTCGCAGCGCGATCTCGCTATCAAGGGAAAGGACGAGCATTTCAGGCGCGACATGGTCGCCGCCTATTCCGCCATGACGAAACACATGGCCGATAACGGCATGCAGGTCGTTATGTTCACCCATCAGGACGCTGGCGTCTGGGCCGATCTCGGGGCCATCCTCTGGGCCGCCGGCCTCAGCGTCACCGCCGCCTGGAACATCGTCACCGAAACCGAAAGTGCGCTCAAGGAGGGCAATTACGTCCAGGGCACCGTCTGCCTCGTGCTGCGCAAGCGCCTGGGGCAAGCCAACGCGCGGCGGATGGAGATCGAGGCCGAAATCGAGGAGGCTGTGCGCGCCCAGCTCGACCAGTTGACCGCGCTCGACGACGCCTGGCACGAGCGCAGCAACGCGGAGGCGCTGTACACCGACGGCGACCTGACCCTTGCCGCTTACGCCGCCGCCCTCCAGGTCGTCACCGCCTATTCGACCATCGACCGCCAGGCGCTCGACCGCGACCTCTACCGCAAGCTGGCCAGGGGCGAGTCCACGATGTTGCGCGACCTCGTCGATTACGCCGCCCAGGTCGCCAACGGCCTGCTCGTCCCCGAGGGCTTCGCGAAAGACATGTGGCGCGACGTCGGCGCGTCCGAGCGGTTCTATGTGCGCATGCTCGACATGGAGGCCAAGGGCTCGGCGAAGGTCGCCGACTTCCAGAACTTTGCCAAGAGCTTCGCCTACGGCGGTTATGCAACGCTGATGGCCTCTACGGCCGCGAACGCGGCTTCGCTTGCCGGCGCGGCCGATCTCAAGGGCCGCATGCTCGACGGCGACGGTTTTGCCAAGACGCAGCTCCGCCAAGTCCTCTTCGCGATCTGGAAGACGATGGAAGGCGGGACGCGCGACCCCAAGCGGGGTGTGACGATCCTCAAGACCGAATACGCCGCCGATTACTGGCAGCGCCGCCAGAAGCTGATCGCGCTCGCCGCCTATGTGGCGCTGAAGACGAAAACAACGCGTATGGACGAGAGCGCTGCTGCCGAGGAACTCGCCGAGGCCCTCAAACTCGATCGGATTTGACGTGCCGTGAAGACGACCCGCTATTTCGACGAACAGGTGCTGCGCAAGCGGCCGTATGTCGACCCGGCCTGGATCGCGCTGATCCTTGCCGCGCCGCTCCGGCGGGTGACGCAAGACGACGGCCGCATCCGGTTGTGGGGCGCGGTCGTCGATCCGCGCGACGGCAAGACAAGGTTTCTGTGAGTCGTTACACTGGACGACGGCGAAACCGTCCACAACGCCTTCTTCGGCCGCGACTTCGAGGACACGAAGCCATGAAGCTGCACTACTATCCCGAGACGGACAGTCTCTATATCGAGATGAAGACCGAGCCGGGCGTGGAGACGCGAGAGGTCGCCAACGGCCTCAATGTCGACGTTGACGCTAAGGGCGAAGTGGTCGGCTTCGACATCGACCTCGCGTCCAAGAGGGTCGACCTCAGCCGGCTCGAAACCGTCGCTTTACCCGTCGCAAAGACGGTCGCCGCTTGAGCGATGGCGATCGAACGCTTCTCGTCCCGCCGGGAGAACCTTGGACCCGTCCTCTCCGAGCGGCTCAAGGGGGCGAAGCGTTATCTGCGCATCGCCGGATACTTCCGGTCGTCGCTGCTGGAGGTCGTCGGGGAGGCGCTGGAGACCGTCGAGAAAATCCGCGTCGTCTGCAACGGCGACCTCGACCCCTTCGACGTGAAAGTTGCTAAAGCGGCTCGAGACGGTCGTGAGGCTCTGGCGCGGACGCTGGTCTCGTCCTGGCAATCGACCGAAGACGGCGTCGACCTGCTGCTCGCCCGCGAACGCTATCGCCGGCTGCACGAGTTCCTGTCCTCCGGCCGGATGAAGGTCAGGGTCGTGCCGCGCGATGGCGAAAACGTGTTCGTGCATGGCAAGGCCGGCGTAATCGAGCACGGCGACGGGCGCGTCTATTCCTTCGTCGGCAGCGTCAACGACTCGGCGAGCGCGCTGCGGCACGCCTATGAAATCCTCTGGGGCGACGACGATCCCGGCTCCGCAGATTGGGTGCGCGAGGAGTTCGAACATTTCTGGGCGCAGGGCGTCGACCTGCCGGACGCCGTCGTCAAGCACGTCGCGGCGATGGCGAGCCGGATCGAGTACCGCTCGATCGAGGCGGCGCGCATTCCCGACGGCAGCGTCCCCGTCGAAGCCGTGCTCGCCGAGCGCCCGATCTACAAGGGCGGGCAAATCCTCCGGGCGTGGCAGAAGCGTTTCGTGCAAACCTGTGTCGACGACTGGCGGTTGCACGGCAAGGCGCGTTACCTGATTGCAGACGACGTCGGCCTCGGCAAGACGCTCTCGATGGCGGCGGCGGCGCTGGTGCTGTCGATGCTCGACGACAAACCGGTGCTGATCCTCGCCCCGGCTACGCTAATTTGGCAGTGGCAGGACGAGCTGGAGGACAAGCTGGGCATTCCGGCCGCCGTCTGGTCAACGCAGAAGAAGTGCTGGCTCGACAGTGAACGTCGACCGCTTACGCAGAAGGGCGACCCCACGCTCGTCGCCAAGTGCCCCTGGCGCATCGGCATCGTATCGACCGGCCTCATCGTCAACGGCGACGACGAGGGCGAACGCGGCGCGCTCGTCAAGAAGAGCTTTGGGGTCGTCATCCTCGACGAGGCGCACAAGGCGCGCTGCTCGCGCGGTCAGAACGGACGGGACGCCGTGAAGCCCAATCAGCTGATGCGCTTCTTGCGCGCCGCCGCTGCGAACGCCGCCAATGTCATCCTCGGGACCGCGACGCCGATCCAGCTCCAGGCAGTCGAACTGTGGGACCTGCTGTCGGCGCTCAACTCCGGTGCGCCGCAGGTTTTGGGTATGGCGAACGGCGGCGGAGACTGGCTGCGCGAAGAGTCGATCCAGTTTCTCACCCAGGCGCGGCCCTGGCCGCAGCACGACACGAACCGGTGGGCGCTGTTCCGCAATCCGCTGCCGCCGGCCAGCGAACATACGGTGTTTCGGGACGTGCGCGAGGACGCGGGACTGCCGACGCGCGAAGTGTTCGGGCCGCGCTTCGACGCGCTTGCGCCGAGCCTGCGCGCCGATTTTCTTGACAGCTTCCGCGAGTTCGCCGACCGATGCAATCCGATCGTCCGCCGGGTCGTGCGACGCACGCGCCCGATGCTGGAGCAGAAAGGCTTGTTGAAGCCAATCGGCGTCATCACGCATCCCCGTCATGACGATGCACTACCTGCGGCGATATTCGACGGTGGCGGCGGCCTCGAAATGAGCCTCGCCTTCAAGGCGGCTTACGAGGCGGCCGAGCAATTCAGCCGCCTATACGCGAGCCGCCGTCCTGGAGCAGGCTTCCTGAAAACGATCCTGCTTCGCCGCATCGGCTCGTCCGCACGAGCGGGCCTGGAGACAGCGCGGCTCCTCCTCGGCAAGCTCGACTTACAGATGATCCCCGAAGAAGAAGTCGGGGAGGACGGCGAGTTCAGCGACGCCACGCCACCGGATGCGCAGGAGATCGAAATGCTGCGCGTCGTCGAGGTCAATCTGGACGCCGTTGTGGCTGGGAGCGACATCGACCCGAAAGTGCAGGTGGTTCTGCATTACCTTCGCGACCGGCGATGGCTGGAAGACCACGGCGCGATCATCTTCAGCCAGTATCTGACGACCGCAGAGTGGGTGCTGGAGGCATTGTGCGAAGCCTTTCCCGACGAGCCGGTGGCGCTCTACGCCGGTGGCGCGGCGTCTTACGTCCAGAGGGGCAAGACCCGGACGAAAGCCGCCCGCGAGCAGATCAAGCGCTACATCCAGGAGGGGGGCATTCGGCTGGTCTGCGCGACAGACGCTGCGTGCGAGGGCCTTAACCTTCAGCGTCTCGGCGCGCAGGTGAATATCGACATGCCCTGGAACCCGTCCCGACTTGAACAGCGCAAAGGGCGCGTGCAGCGCATCGGGCAGGTGCGCGACAACATCCACGTGCTCAACCTTCGCTACGCGGGAACCATCGAGGACGCGGTGTACGCAACCCTCTCACATAGGTTTGGAGACATCTTCGCGGTTCTAGGCCAGCTTCCCGACTCGTTCGAGGACGATTGGATCACTGCGGCTCTAACTGACCGAGCGGCAGTCCAGCATTTTTCGCAGCGTGTCGATAGGACGAGGCCACCGATGGAGCTGCGCTACCTTCGCGATGTGGCGGACGATCGAGGACTCGATTGGGAGTACACCCAGAAGGTTCTGTCATCCAGAGACATCGACGACTGGATGCGGAAGGGGTGGTGATAGGAGTCCTTAGCACTACAACCAGTGGGTCGGTTGCTGACGTAAACTTCTATTTGGGGGGACGAAATGAAGCGGCTCTGGCTCGTGCGGCTTGGCAAGAACGGCGAGCAAGAAGCCAACGCACTCGAACACGACGAGCTAGTCTTGGGCTTCAACGTCGGCAGTCTAGAGGCGGCCAAGGATCGAGACGCGGTCCTCGCGGTCGTGGAGAGCTCTTTCCGCGACCTGAAGCCAAAGACCCAGCTCAATTTCGCGGCGCAGCTGAACCAGTTCTGCAACCAGATGCAGGTCGGCGATCTCGTCGTCGTTCCGCTCAAGACGACAAGTCAGATCGCTATCGGTGAGGTCAGCGGACCCTACGTGCATGGCGACAAGGGAGCCGTCACGCGCAAGGTCAAGTGGCTGAGGCCAGACCTCCCGCGAGAAGCATTCCGACAGGACCTCCTGTTCAGCTTTGGAGCGTTTATGACGGTCTGCGAGGTGCGTCGGAACGATGCTCTTCGCCGCGTCGAAGCGGTCGTGAAGACGGGTGTTGACCCAGGATACGAGACCGGCATCGAGAAGCCGAAGAAGGCTGCGACGGACACCGAGGTCACTGCCGAAGACGCCACCGACGCCGATCGCGATCTGGCGCAGCTCGCGCGCGATCAGATCGAGAGAAAGATCGCCAGCTCGTTCACCGGGCACGACTTCACCCGCCTTGTCGCCGAGATTTTGAAGGCGCAGGGGTACGTCGTGAACGTGTCGCCGCCGGGTGCCGACAACGGCATCGACATCGTCGCTGGTCGCGGAGCGTTGGGCTTCGACGCCCCCCGGCTCGTGGTGCAGGTGAAGTCAGGTGCTGTCGTGGTGGATCAACCGACGTTGCAATCCCTGATCGGGGCTGTGCAGGACGCGCACGCTGATCACGGACTCCTGGTCAGCTGGGCCGGGTTCAAGCGCACGGTTGATGCCCGTCGCAACGAGTTGTTCTTCCGCATTCGCCTGTGGGGCCGGACGCAGATAGTCGACGCGCTGCTTGAGGCCTACGAACGCCTCCCCGAAGAGTTTCGGGCCGAACTTGCCCTGCGCCGCATTTGGACGCTCGTGCCCAACGAGGAGCAGGAGACGCCGTGATTGTCGGCTAGATCGGGGAAGGCGATAGGTTCCTCGACGCCGCGACCAGCGTGCTGCTGTTGGCCGCGACTTGGCCCCCGGCCCGTAGCGTTACGCCGCCCAGTACGCCGCTACCGGGCGCTCCCGTGGCGTGATACCCTTCGCCGGGGACTGGCGTGATGACGCTTGGGCCCCCACGACTAGAAGGATAGCTCTGGTGGCGTTTGCGGACAAGCCGATCATAACCTCGCCGTTCGACGCGCCCACTTGACGTCGCGAATTCGACCAGGAGGGTCGCCAGACTGGCAAGAAACTGTTCGGGCGACGGGTAAGCAGCCGCTCTTTCCGCATCCACTAGCTCAGACAATGGCGCGTGCCTGGAGGAAATGGAGTGCCCCTTCCACCGTTCGACGCCCGCGGATTGCTCCCCCCCTTCCTGGGCACGGATGAGAGAACTGCAGCCCGGTCTCCATACGCCGCAAACATGAGCGAGATCGTCGCGAGCTTTGCTTCTACGCCTCTCCGCATCCAGCTGTTGAAAAATCTGATCGCGTACCGCGCGTTGCTTGCAAGCGACGGATACCTGTCAGGTCTGCAATTCATCGACGGAAGTTTTGTGGAGAATGTCGAGGTCATCGAGTCCCGACCGCCCCGCGACATCGACGTCTTCAGTTTTTTGAATTTGCCAGGCAAATATACCGCTGATCCGGCGTTATGGGCGGCGAACGGCGTTGTTTTTTGGCAAAACGAGATCGCTGATTTCAACAAGAACAAGCTTCGCTACAGCCTCGACACATATGCTCTGTCGGTCGAAGGGTTGCAGCTAACCCAACTAATTCAGATCGTCATTTACTGGTATGGCTTGTTCTCTCATCGGCGCGCCACCCACGCCTGGAAGGGGTTTGTGGCGATACCTCTGGACCCAGCCGGGGACCAGGCGGCGCTGACAGCGTTAGGAGGTCCCTGATGCCTACGCTGCTCTCAATTGAGGCGCTGGAGGCCGACCGCCAGTATGTCGAGCGCCAGCTCTCAGAGGTCACCAACGACCCTTGGGGAACCGCGCGCATAATGTGGGAAACGCGCCTCGCTGAGCTTCGCCAACAGATCGCAGAGCGCGCGGAAAACCCTTCTGCGCTCGCAAGCGTCGCGGTACTTTTTGATGGTAATCCGGTCATTGGCTCAGGCGACATCCGGTTGGACTTCGCCGCTGATGCGCTGGATAGCTACCAAAAACTGATCACCATCGCCCTGGCGTCGGGTAGCGATCCGAACCTGCCAGCGCGGGGGCCGATACCTGGCGCAGAGCAGTCACGTCTATTCATCCGCGATGTCGTTCACGGCTCTATGGGGTTCATCCTTGAGGAGGTCGCCCCGGAACAACACGAGCTTCTACCGACGGCATTGAAGGCTGCGGTGGAGAGTACGACTCAGTTTCTGAACCGCCTCAGTTCTGCGTCGGACGAGGAATTCAATTCGATATTGGCGGAGGCGCAGTCGCGTCTCGTGAGTTCGGTACAGCGGTTCGCCAAGGTGATCTACCAGGCAGGCGCAAGCACTCGCATTTTAGGCGACGAACAAAGGCTTGCGCTTTCGATCGACGATGTCGGCCGGTTGTCTCGCCGCCTCAGCGAAGTGGAGATCACGGAAGAGATGATCCCCGTTGACGGGGTGCTTCTCGGCATTCTACCCGAGTCGCGGGAGTTCGAACTCAAGCCGCCGGGGGATGACGCTGTCACGATCAAGGGCCGCATTTCCGAGGACCTTGCGCTAAAGTACACCGTCGACGCGGCGTTCAAAGAGCGCCTGCTCCTAAAGCCTGTTCGGGCACAGATCAAACTGACGCAGACCAAACGCAACGGACGCATCGTTCGGGAAAATCGTGTTCTTGAGGCCCTTGAACCGTCCGGCCCCACTGAGGGATCGGGGATGGGCATCTGAACGACAGCGGCCCGAGAAAGGCTGGCGTGTGGCTTCGACTTCGTGTAGAAATGTGCAATCAACTGCACTGGCTCAGAGCACGGCGTCGCCTTGGCGATTTCATTCTGGGCCTGTGTCGGAACCGGCAACTTGTCGCGAATGTGCAGCTAATTGCACGGATGATAGGCTGCTAGAGGCCAGAAGGTTGACGAGATGAAGTGGGAAAAGCGTTTCTCCGCCCAGGCGTTGCGCGCCGTCGAGGGCTGAGTTCGCTCTGCGGTGCCGCGGGAAGGCGGGAGCTGACGAGACCTAAGACGCGCCGTAAACGCTTCGACGGCCCGAGCTTGGGCCGAGCAACGCTCGCGGCCGACTAACTCGATTGCGCGGCGGCCTTCCACATCGACCGCGAAGGGGTCGAGCACCTGTTCGGGCCGGATCAGGAAGCCGTCACCCCCTGCTCATCCTTTCGACTCCTGCTCAACGCCACCTCAACTACCCGAACACGTTGATCGAGTAGGTCGAAACGTGGATCGGCAATCACCGAAATAACGACCTGCTCGATGGCGGCCAGTCGCTCCTCGAGCTTCGGGTCAGGGTGCGCAGAGCTACTTCCCTCTTCAACCGCAAATGACCGCTCCAACCGGGCGGCGATCTCGGAGTTGAGTGATCGGCCGTTGGCCTTTGCCGCGGCGTCCAGTCGCCGTTTGAGTTCGGATCGGAGGCGTAGTCCGAACGGCGTGATGCTGGCCACTTTCTCGTCCGCAGATGACGATGCTATCATGTAGCCAACATGGCTTCACTTTTTGCTTGACGCAATAGCTTCATAATGGCTACATCGTGAAGTCACATCAAACGGTGAGCTTCCTGATGACGCGCACGCCGATCTCCATTCGTCTGCCCCCCGATCTCCGCGAACGCCTCGCGTCACGCGCGCTGGCTAACGGACGCAGCCTGAATAGTGAAATCGTCATCACTTTGAAGGATGCGCTTGAGCCGGACCCCGTCCACGTCGTGATCCGCGAGTGCCATACGCCGCACGGCGCGTTTTACGCGGCGGCACTTGGCGACAGTGCCGATGACTTCGTCAGCGCCGACCGAGAGGACGATGTCTACATCGCCGTGGCTAAGCGCCTCAAAGCGCTCGGTCCCAACTTCGGCGACGTTCGCATCGAGCACCGGATCGAACGTCTCGGGTGAACGCGATGCCGGTCACCATCGTGGTGAAGGGTCCGAAATTCAGGACCGCCAAACAGTTGGTGGCGGACGGCACCTTCCCTGTCAGCCAGAGTTCCTTGCTTCGTCACGCTCGGTCGCATGGGATTGGGCACAAGATGGGGCGCAATATCGTCTTTTCCGAAGCGGACATCCAAGCGTTGTACGAGGCTTCGCCGTGCTCAAACTCGTCAAGCGCCCAAAAAGCGCCAACTGGTACATCCGCGGCACTATCCGGGGACAAAGCGTTGAAGAAAGCACTGGCGTTGCTGACCGCAAAGTCGCCGACGAAATCCTCGCCAAGCGTCAAGCCGAAATCCTGACAGAAAGCATTTGGGGCAAGGCGACGACCGTCACCTTTGCCCACGCCGTCGCGGACTACCTTGAATACGGCGCGGGCAACCGGCGCTTCCTCAAGCCGCTTCTCGACCACTTTCAGACGACGTTACTGCGCAACATCGATCAGCACACGATCGACCTCGCGGCCACGAAGCTCTACCCCAAGGCCGGGCCGGCGACTCGCAACCGCCAAGTCTACACGCCGGTCTCAGCGATCCTGCACCATGCGGCGAATAAGGAATGGTGCGCCCCGCCGCTGATCGCGCGGCCCAAGCAGCCCAAGGGCGTGGTCCGTTGGATCAAGCCGGACGAAGCCGAGTGGCTGATTAAAGCGTGCGCCGAGCACTTGAGGCCACTCGTCATCTTCATGCTGTACACCGGCGCACGGGCCGGCGAGGCGGTGTGGCTCGATTGGTCAGACGTTGACCTGGATAAGGCGCAGGTGACCTTCTCCAACACGAAGAACGGCGAGCCGCGAAGCGTGCCGCTTCACCCGCGGGTCGTGCAGGTGATTGCAAATCTCCCGCATCGCAAAGGCGCGGTCTTCCGTACCCCATCGGGCGAGCCTTACGCGAGGCCCAAGGGCAATGCCGACACGTCGGCGGGCTCCCGCATCCATACGGCGTTCTCAGGCGCGTGCGAGCGCGCCGGCATTGAGAATTTTCGCGTCCACGACTGTCGGCACACTTGGGCGACTTGGCACTACCAAGCCAATCATGACCTGACCGCGCTTCAAAGGTTGGGCGGATGGAAGACGCCTTCGATGGTCTTCAGGTATGCCCACACGAACGTTGAAGAGCACGCCAAGAGCATCGAAAACCTCCCCTGGGAAAATCCTGGGGAGCAGAGCAAGAAGGAAGACGACAATGCCGCATGATCAATGGGTTAGCGCGGTGGCGTCTTCCCTTCACACGGGAGGGGTCACAGGTTCGATCCCTGTATCGCCCACCAGCCTTCGCGCGCAAGAGCGCGCTACGGCTCGGCGAGCCCGCCTTTGCAAGCGCGCGAAGGCTGCCGCGCCGAAGCCTGCTTAGGCGTAGGCGGGCTCGTGCCGCAGGGATATTGCCTTTTTCCAGCGAAAACCATACCTTCTCTTTATGAAATACGTCTATATCCTGCGCAGCGTCGAAGGCGAACATTTCTATGTCGGCGTGACGGACAATTTGCGAACGCGACTTGCTAAACACAACGCAGGTGAAGTGCCTCACACTTCAAAATACAAGCCTTGGACACTGAAAACATATGTTGCTTTTTCTGACGAAGAAAAAGCTTTTGCCTTTGAGCTTTATCTTAAATCTGGGTCAGGCAGAGCGTTTGCTAAAAAACGGCTGTGAAGAACAGGAAGTTACTTATGACACGGCTGGTAAAATAAGAATTTAGAGGACGTCTTTCGAATGGACATTCACGACTGGATAACAATTTCTTCGGTTGCAATTGTGGTCGTCGGATGGTTTGTTAATGGTCTCTTGAATAGACAACACGAAATCGCCAAGAAGCGTATGGAGTATCGTTTAGATGCGTTGCAGTCATTTTTGCCGGCTTTTTTCGCCATTACAGAGAGCAGTGTGAGTGGCCATGAATTGAGTGAAATAATTGAGCAGGCAAACATCAAATTTCAACTTTACTGCTATAAAGATGAGATTGACGCCTTTATGCGCCTGACAAACGCGTGTCACGCACAGGACAACAAGGCATATACTGATGCAGTTCGAGAGTTAGCTCGTTTGGTTCGAGAAGGCATCAGAGGCGAACTCGGTCTTGATGCGTATGAGTATCGTGAAAGAGTATGATCTCCCAGCGCCCATCTTCACCGTCTTTGGCCCACCATTCGATCCGCGCAAACGGCGCAATTCTCGCGGACCCGAGAACATTTCGTAATTTCAATGTCTTGCAGGCGTGGCGGTGATTTTCGGCCAGGTTCGCGGCGTCTCCGGACGAATCGCTGTCGCCTTGGCGGATTTCGCGGCGCCGGCGCCGCGAGGACGGCTTCCACGGAACGGTCAACGCGCGATCGTTCGCGTTGTTCGCAGCGACGGCGCGGAGGACGATCCGGACGCGATCGGCGCTGAGCCGGATGCGGTCGATCGCGGCGCGAACATCGATTGGGTCGAGCTGGCGGTTTGAGGTCGCGGTTTGGTCCGCCGACGCTGCGGCGAATTCTCGCAGCGAATCGGAATCTACTTATGTTGACGCTTCGCGCTCTGGCCTTTCAGCGGCCGTTAGCCAACGACCGCAGTTCGGCGCGCAGACGCCGGAAGCGGGCGCCGTCCGCCCCATCCGGTCGCTTCCGTTTCCGAAATCCCGGCGAGACTTGGCCACGTGGTTACGACGCTGCGTAATGTCCGAGAATCCTAAGATAATTCGCACGCGAATAGACACTCCGGTCCCGGCTGCGCAGCCAACTCATCATGCCGCGCATATCGTCGAGCGAGGCGATTTCCCGTTCTTCCATCCACGAGCGCAGGCCGTCCACCAGCGTCGACATGTATCCAGCGCCGTGGCGCAGCAAAGCCGAGGTCGTCATGACCGCATCGGCGCCGGCCAACAGATATTTCACGACGCCGTCGACATCGGACACCCCGGTCGAAGCAGCCAGCGAAGCCTTGGTCCGTCCGGAGAGAATCGCGATCCAGAGCATTGGCAGCCGCATTTCTTCGGGCTCGCTGAGATCCAGCCGGTCCGTCAGCTTCATGCGCAGCAGATCGATGTCCGGCTCCAGTAGACGATTGAACAGCACGAGCCCGGCCGCGCCGCGCTCCACCAGTTGTTCCGCGAAGTGGCCAATCGAACTCAGGTAGGGCGTCAGCTTGACGGCGACGGGCAGCGCGACCGTTCTGCAAACCACTTCCACGATCTCGCTATATCGGGCTTCGATCACTTGGCCGGACTCGAGCAGATCCGTTGGGACATGATACATGTTCAGTTCCAGCGCCGACGCGCCGGCCTGCTCGATCAGCCGAGCGAAATCCGTCCAACCGGCGCGTGACGATCCGTTCAGGCTGGCGATGACGGGAATGCCGACCGCCGCGCGCGCGCGGCGCATAAGGTTCAGATAGCTTTCGGGACCCATGCCGTAAGGATAGGCGATCGCGCTGGAAAAATACGACTGCGCTTCCGGCGAACTTTCCGCATAGGCGTCGACGCGGGAAGACACCTCGTCGGCTTCCGCCTCGATCTGCTCCTGGAACACCGATGGCAGCACGATCGCGCCGGCCCCCGCATCCTCGAGACGGCGGATGTCGTCCAGCCGGCTGCTCGTCGAGGAGGCCGACGCGATCAAGGGGTTGTTTAGCGTCAGGCCAAGGTACCTGGTGGTCAATGCCATAATGGACTCCCGCGATGCGCATTATTCGCCGGGCGTCAGGACCGCCTTGTCCTGATGGCGCGGCGCCTCCGCCTTCGGCGAAGGCGGCTGCGCCCCGGCGCCCCATGCATCCGGATGGAACCGGCTGCCGTCGCGGCGCGCGAGCTCCTCGTATTCTCGGTATTTTTCGCTGACGGCCGCCTGCGCCATCGCGAGCAACGCCTCAGCCTCCTCCGGCCGCGTGCGCGCCAGCGAGCTGTAGCGAAGCTCGTTGTAGGCATACGCCTTCAGCGGAATGCGCGGCCGCGGCGAGTCGAGGATGAAGGGATTTTCGCCGACGGTGCGCATCACCGGGTTGAAGCGGAACAGCGGCCAATAGCCGCTGGCGGCCGCGAGGCTCTGCTGCCGCATGCCATGCCGCATATCGATCCCGTGCGCGATGCAGTGGCTGTAAGCCAGGATCAACGACGGACCTGCGTACGCCTCCGCTTCGCGAAACGCTTGCAACGTCTGTTGGGGATTGGCGCCCATCGCCACTTGCGCCACATAGACGTTGCCATAGGCGATCGCTTGCATCGCGAGGTCCTTGCGCGCGGTCCGTTTGCCTGAGGAGGCGAACTTCGCCACCGCCCCGAGCGGCGTCGCCTTGGACGCCTGGCCGCCGGTGTTGGAATAGACCTCGGTGTCAAGCACCAGCACATTGACGTCGCGGGCGGTCGCCAGCACGTGATCGAGGCCGCCGTAACCGATGTCGTAGGCCCATCCGTCGCCGCCGACGATCCAGATGCTCCGTCGCACCAGATGATCGACGACCGATAGCAAATCGAGCGCGTGCGGCTCGTTGATCGCGAGCAGCCGGGTCTTCAATTGCGCGACCCTGATCCGCTGGGCGCGGATATCGGACTCCTTGATCTGCGGCGCCTTGGCGATCGCCTCGGCAAGGTCTTGTCCCACCTTATCCGCGAGTTCCGCCAACAGCGATAAGGCCAACGCAAGATGTTTGTCGGCCGCGAGCCGGAAGCCAAGTCCGAACTCGGCATTGTCCTCGAACAGCGAATTCGACCACGCCGGCCCTCGCCCTTCGCCATCTTTCGTCCATGGCGTGACGGGAAGGTTGCCGCCGTAGATGGACGAGCAGCCGGTGGCGTTGGCGATCTGCGCGCGATCGCCGAACAGCTGGCTCAGCAATTTGAGATACGGCGTCTCGCCGCAGCCGCCGCAGGCGCCGGGAAACTCGAACAGCGGCTGCAGGAATTGCACGCCGCGGACATCGGCGAAATCCACCCTTGCGCGATCGTTCACGGGCAGCGCTTCGAAGAAGGCGATAGCGCTGCGCTCCGCCGTCAGCAGCGGCGCCTTGTCCGCCATGTTGATGGCTTTCACGTCCGCCTCGCGCGGACTGGTCTCGGGGCACGCCTCGACGCAAAGTCCGCAACCTGTGCAGTCCTCGACGTAGAACTGCAACGTGAAACGGGCCTCCGGATAGCCGCGGGCGTTGACCGGCGCCGACTTGAACCCGTCCGGCGCCCCGACCAGGCGATCCTCGTGGTAATATTTTGCCCGAATGACGCTGTGCGGACAGACAAAGCTGCATTGTCCGCATTGAACGCAAAGGTCTTCGCGCCAAACCGGCACGGCGTCGGAGAGGTTGCGCTTTTCGAACGCCGCGGTGCCCGACGGAAATGTGCCGTCGACCGGTATGGCGCTGACCGGAATTTCATCGCCGAGTCCGGCGAAAATTCGCGCGGTCACGGTGCGGACGAAATCTGGCGCGTTCGCCGGCGCCAGGGTCGGCATGACGATCCGGCTGGTGACGTTCGCCGGAACAGGCGCCTCGCTTAATCGCGCCAAGGTTCCGTCGACCGCCGCGAAGTTCTTGTCGATGACCGACTGCCCCTTCCGGGCGTAGGTCTTGCGGATCGACTCCTTGATGTAGCCGATCGCTTTCTCGCGCGGCAGAACGCCGGAGATGGCGAAGAAGCAGGTTTGCAGAATGGTGTTGGTCCGCGAGCCGAGTCCGACCTCGCGCGCGACGGCGGAGGCGTCGATGACGAACAAACGCAGTTTCTTGTCGATGAACGTCTGCTGCACCGGCCGCGGCAGCCGGTCCCAGATCTCGGCGGCCGAATACGGCGCATTCAGCAGCACCGTGGCGCCCGGGGCGGCGACGCGCAGCAGATCCTGCCGTTGCAGCGCCACGAACTGATGGCACGCCACAAACCCCGCCTGGGCGATCAAATACGGCGCCTGGATCGGCTCGGGGCCAAAACGCAGATGCGAGATCGTCTGCGCCCCCGATTTGTGCGAATCGTAAACGAAGTAGCCCTGGGCGTAGAGGCCCGCGTCCTCGGCGATGATCTTGACGCTATTCTTGTTGGCGCCCACGGTTCCGTCGGCGCCGAGCCCGTAGAACACCGCTCGGGTGACGGAGTCCTTCTCAATCTGGAAGCCTTCGTCGACCGCCAGGCTGGTGTGGCTCACGTCGTCGTCGATCCCCAGGGTGAAATTCGTCCTCGGTTTCGCCATCTTCAGTTCGTCGAACGCGGCCTTGGCCATCGCCGGCGTGAACTCCTTCGAAGACAGACCGTAACGCCCGCCGACGACATGCGGCATGGTCGCGCGCTCGCCGCGGGCGACGGCGCCGGCGAGGCTGGTCACGATGTCCTGAAACAAAGGCTCGCCTGCGCCGCCCGGTTCTTTGGTGCGGTCTAAAACCGCGATCCGGCGAACTTGCGCGGGCAACGCGGCCAGCAGATGCGCAACCGAGAACGGCCGGAACAGCCGCACCTGCAGCACGCCCACCTTCTCGCCGGCGGCCCGTAGAGCCGCCGCCGTCGCGCGCGCCGTCTCCACCCCCGAGCCCATGAGGATCAGCGCCCGGTCAGCGTCGGGCGCGCCGTCATACTCGAACAGCCGATACTGCCTGCCGGTCCGCGCGGCGAAGCGCTTCATGGCGCCTTCGACGATCTCGGGCACGCGCTCGTGGTAGGGATTGACCGCCTCGCGCGCCTGAAAGAACGTATCCGGATTCTGCGCAGTGCCGCGGATGAACGGATGCTCCGGACTCAGCCCGCGCGCGCGATGAGCGCGCACCAGATCGTCGTCGATCATCGAGCGAATGTCGGCGTCGCTGAGCAGGTCCAGCGTGTTCAACTCATGCGAGGTGCGGAAGCCGTCGAAGAAATGCAGGAACGGCACGCGCGATTCCAACGTCGCCATCTGCGCGATCAGCGCGCAATCGTGCGCCTCTTGCACCGACGCGGAACTGAGCAGCGCAAACCCGGTGGGGCGAGCGGTCATCACATCCGCATGGTCGCCGAAGATCGACAGCGCCGACGTCGCCAACGAACGAGAAGCGACATGAAAGACGGTCGCGTTCAACTCTCCGGCGATCTTGAACATGTTGGGCAGCATCAGCATCAGGCCTTGCGACGCCGTGAACGTCGTGGTCAGCGCGCCAGACTGCAAAGCGCCGTGAAGCGCGCCGGCGGCGCCGCCTTCGGCCTGCATCTCCTGCACGACCGGCACATTGCCCCAAATGTTCCGAACCCCGGCGGACGCCCATTCGTCGGCGACGTCGGCCATCGGCGAAGACGGGGTGATGGGAAAGATCGCGCAGACCTCGTTGACCCGATAGGCGACATGCGCGACGGCGGTGTTGCCGTCCATCGTGGCGCGCGCGCTCATCGGACGGCTCCCTCGGCGCGCGGCCTCGACGCGGCGGAGATGGGGGGCGGAACATCCGGCGCCATCTCCAACGCATGGCACGGACACTGATCGACGCACACGGCGCATCCAGTGCACAGATCCATGTCGACGCGGTAGCCGTGAGTCGGACCGAGCCTGACGATCGCCGTCTCCGGGCACGCGGCGAAACAATTGTCGCATTCGAAGCAGTTGCCGCAGGACAGGCATCGTTGCGCTTCGTAGCGCGCCGCCGTCGCGTCGAGCCCGCTCACGACCTCGTCAAATCCGTCGATACGCTTTGCGGCTTCGTTAATCCGTTGCGGACTCGGATCGGCGTCGCTGTAGACCGGCGGACGCAACATCTCGAACGACACGATCGGCGCCTTCGGCGACGCTTGGTAATGCGCGCCGCGCAACCAGGCGTCGATATTCCGCGCCGCGCGTTTGCCGTGGCCGACGGCGATCGTCACCGACCGTTCGCCGGCGATGGCGTCGCCGCCGGCGAACAACCCGGGATGACCGGTCATCATGTCGGCGCCGACGACAATCGCGCCGTCGGCGCCGAACGTGAGTCCAGGCACCTTGCGCAGGAAGCCGCTTTCGGTCGTCTGGCCGAGCGCCAAAACCACGGCGTCGGCCGACAGCGTCTCGAACTGTCCCGTCGGCTGCGGATGACCGTTGGCGTCGAGCGTCGTCGTCTCGACGGTGAGCGCGGGCCCGACGATCTCCTTGATGGTCGTGAGCCACTTGATCTTGATGCCCTCCTCGACCGCTTCATCGGCCTCGAAGGCGTGCGCCGGCATATGGGATCGGTCGCGCCGGTAGACGATCAGGGCCTCGTCGGCGCCCAGACGCCGCGCCGTCCGCGCCGCGTCCATCGCCGTGTTGCCGCCGCCATAGACGATCACCCGGCGGCCGAGAAGCGGGGTCTCGCTGGCGCCAACGTCATGCAGCAATGAAACGGCGTCGAGGACCCGCACGGCGTCGCGCGCCGGAATCTCGACATGCTTGCCCACGTCCGCGCCAATCGCGAGGAAAGCGGCGTCGAACCGCCCTGCCGAGATTTCGGCCAGCACGTCTTCAACCTTGTGATTGAGGACGATCTTCACTCCGGCGGCCTCGATCCGGCTAATTTCGCGCTTGAGATCTTCTCTGGGCAGGCGGTAGGCGGGAATGCCGAACTGCATCATGCCGCCGGCTATCGACGCGGCTTCGTGGATTTCGACGGCGTGGCCCATGCGGGCGAGATGATAGGCGGCCGACAATCCGCTCGGCCCGGCGCCGATCACCAGCACCCGCCGGCCGCTCGGCGCCGCCTCGGCCTTGAACGCCCAGCCTTCCTGCGCAGCGTGATCGCCGAGAAAGCGCTCGACCGCATGGACGCCGACCGGCGAATCGAGCGCGCCGCGATTGCAGGCGCTTTCGCAAGGGTGGTAGCAGACCCGGCCGTGCGTCGCCGGCATCGGATTGTCTCGCACCAGCGTCTCCCACGCCTCGCGATACTTCCCCGCCTGGGCGAGCCCCAGCCACGCCTGGATGTCCTCGCCCGCGGGGCAGGCGTTGTTGCAGGGAGGCAGCAGACTGACATAGACCGGATGGGCGGTGCGCGCCGGCCCGATTTCGCGCCCGTCGGTCATGTCGACCAGCCGGCTCATGTCGCGGATGCGGTCGTTCATGCTGGCGCCTTTGCGGTTTGGATCAGCGGCGCCGCCGCGCGGCTCGCGCCGCCGGTCTCGCGCAGGAAGCAAGCCAGCGCGATCGCCAGCACGATCCCCGCGACGCCAAAGGAATCGGCGTTCTGGAACACGGTCTCGGTGAGCTTGCCGCCGCCGGCAAGGTCGTTCAGCAGCCAGCCATAGGCCGGCGCGAGCAGCGCGCTGAGGGTGAAGACGAGGAAGTTGATCGCGCCCGTGGCGCTGCCTTTCACCTTATCGGGATTGACCTCCTTGATGATCGCGTAAGGGATCATCGCGGCGCCGGAGCCAATTCCCAGCAACAGACCGAGCACGTAGGGCGGCGCGACGCCGGGCAGGTAGACGACCGCCGCGGAGGCGGCGAGCATGAGCAGGGCGCCGCCGATCAGCACCGGCTTGCGCCGTCCGATCCGGTCGGCGAGGTAGCCCAGAAGCGGGCATCCGATGACCCAGCCGAGCGGGACCATCGTCGCGCGGTCCACGGCTTGCGTATAGCTGACGCCGAGCGTGTCGCGCAGGAATGGAACGCCCCAGATCATGTCGCCGATGGTCGTCGGCAGAAAGAGGAGGCCGGCGCAAAAGCCGCACAGATAGGATTGCGGATTCGTCAGCACGACCTTGTAGGGTTTGAACATCGATAGCCACGATCCGCCGCCTTTTGGCTGCGCATCATGACGTGAGGGCGTGGCGGCCAACACCACGACCGCGATGGCCAAGAGCGCAAGACCGGCAAAGATCCAGAACTGCTCCCAGGTGATCAGGCCGTGGATCATCGGGCCAACGGCGAACTGCCCCGCCGAGCCGCCAAGCATGCCGAAGCACTGCGTGAACCCGACCGCGGTGGCGAGCCACGCGGCGGAGAACCCATGGCTGGCGAGGTAGACGGCGCCGGTGAATGCGAACGCCGCCCCGGCGCCCTGCAGCAAGCGCCCGGCTTCGGCGCCGCCCGCCGAGCCGAGGCCGAACAGGATCGCGCCAATGGCGGTGACGACGATCCCGATGGGGATGACGTACTTGGGTCCGAAGCGGTCGAGCGCCGCGCCCGCGACGATCGCGAAGCCGGAGTAGGTGTAATAGTACAACCCGAGCAGCGAGCTCACGCCGAGGGTCGTCAGTCCGAACGCTGTGGTCAGCTCCGGAACCATCACGCCGGGCGCGGAGCGAATCGCGTATTGACCGAAATAGAACAGCAGGCAGAGGCCCCAGGCGATAACGAAGCCAACTTGCCCGGTTCGCCTGGATGACGCGATCACAGTCGTCGTCGGCATGAGCCGTTCCCCTTGATGTCGTTGACGCACGAGCGAATGTCGCGACGATAGCGGGCGGAGAATTGCCGTGGGGAGCCTCGGAAACTACTCACGGGCGGATCCCCGTGAAGATCCGCTGTCCGCCGAATGTCGCCGCGCGGTCGACCGTCGCGCGGTCTCATGTCGCGGGCTGCTTGGCGGCGACTCAACCCAGGCGCACGTTGACTTGGTGAAGCGCCCCGTCGTCAACCAGCGGCACGCGCAGCGGGCGTTCCGCGAGCTCGACGCCGTCGACGTCGGCGGAGACGACGCCGCGGTTTACGCCGCCGGGGTTCTCCACCAGCACCCGGTAACGGGCCGAGCGGTATTTCACCTCCGCCTCGAATTGTCCCCACGCCTTGGGAACACAAGGATCGACGCGAAGAGACGCGCCGCGCAACCTCAAGCCGAGCAGGCTCTCCACCCCGGCGCGCTGCAACCATCCGGCCGAGCCGGTGTACCAGGTCCAACCCCCGCGTCCGACATGAGGCTTGGTCGAATAGATATCGGCGCAGACGACGTAGGGCTCGACCTTGTAGCGATAGGCGTCGGCGCGGGTTCGCGAATGGTTGATCGGGTTGAGCATGGCGAAGAGTTCCGCCGCCCTGTCGCCATCGCCCAGCGCGGCGAAGGCCATCACCGACCAGGTCGCGGCATGCGTGTATTGCCCGCCGTTCTCGCGAACGCCAGGGGGATACCCCTTGATGTAACCGGGATCGGTCGGCGTCTTGTCGAACGGCGGGGCGAACAACAGCGCCAAGCCGTCGTCGCGGCGGATCAACTCGCGATCCAGCGAAGCCATCGCGCGCAGGGCGCGGCCCTGCGTCGCCGCCCCGGACAAAACCGCCCAGGATTGCGCGATGGAATCGATCCGACATTCGTCGCTGCGCGACGCGCCCAACGGCGTTCCATCGTCGAAATAGGCCCTGACGTACCAATCGCCGTCCCAGGCTTCGCGCTCGAGCGCGACCTTCAGCGCGTCGGCGTGCATGGTCCAATGTTCCGCGCGGGCGGTCTCGCCGCGCGCGGCTGCAAGCGGCGCAAACGCCGTCAGCGTCGCGTAGAGGAACCATCCGAGCCAAACGCTTTCGCCTTCTCCCTTTTCGCCGACGCGGTTCATGCCGTCGTTCCAGTCGCCGGCGCCGATGAGCGGAAGTTGGTGGCGGCCATCAGCCAGGCCCTGGTCGAGCGCGAGCGCGCAATGCTCGAACAGCGTCGCCTGCTTTTGCGAGATCGTCGGCTGAAAGAAACTGTCCGCTTCGTTCGCTTCCAATCGCGGTCCTTCGAGGAACGGAAGGGTTTCGTCGAGCACGAGCTTGTCTTGCGTGGCCTCGACGTACTGCGCGACGGCATAGGCGAGCCAGGGGCGGTCGTCGGAGATTCGGGTGCGCACGCCCCTGCCGGAATGCGGCAGCCACCAATGTTGCACGTCGCCCTCGACGAACTGGCGGGCCGCCGCGCGCAACAGATGTTCGCGCGTCAGATCGGGGCGAGCCGCGACCAGCGCCATGCCGTCTTGCAATTGGTCACGAAACCCGTAGGCGCCGCTGGCTTGATAGAAGGCCGAGCGCGCCCAGACGCGGCAGGCGAGCGTCTGGTAGAGGAGCCAGCCGTTGAGCATGAGGTCCATCGTTCGGTCGGGCGTCTTGACTTGAACCGCGCCCAACGCGTCGTCCCACTGCGCCGCGACGTCGGCCTCGAGAGCGTTGAGATCGGCGGCGCGATAGATTTGCACCGCCGCGCGGGCAGCCTTCCGTGTGGCGGCCTGTCCCAGAAAGAAGACCACTTCGGCCTCGTCGCCCGCCGGCAACTCGAGCGTCGTGCGCATTGCGGCGCAAGCGTCCAAGGCGGCGCCGACCTTATTCGATAGCGGCGCCGCGCTCGCGAGCCCCGCCGGATTGGCCAGCGAGCCGTTGCGGCCAATGAATTCGCGCCGGTCGCCGGTCGAATCGGTTTGCGCGCCGCCCATATCGGCGAAGGCGAAGCGCGAACCGAAATCCGTGTTCCAGGGATTGCGCGCGAACATCGCGCCGGTGGCGCCGTCCATCTCGGTCTCGATGAAACCGAGCGAAGCGGATCGCGATGCGCCGAGCACCCATTCGACGTAAGCGGTCACGCTGAGAATGCGCGTCCGATTGGTTTCGTTGGTCAACCGGAGGCGCGATATCTTTACCGACCCCCCTACCGGCACGTACTGCAGGAGACTCGCGGCAATGCCGCACGCGGTGTGTTCGAAGCGGCTGTAGCCTCGCCCGTGCCGCGCGACATAAGTCGCCTGCGGGTCGCGGATGGGCGCAGCGGTCGGAGTCCAGAGATCGCCGGTTTCGTCGTCTCTGATGTAGAAGGCTTCGCCCGGAGGGTCGCTGACCGGGTCGTTGGACCACGGGGTAAGCTGGTTCTCGCGGCTATTGGCGGACCAGGTGCAGCCGCCGCCTTCGGTCGCCGTCTGGAAACCGAACGCCGCATTGGCGATCACGTTGATCCACGGCGCCGGCGTCGATTGGCCGGGGCCGAGCACCGTTACATATTCCTTGCCGCCCGCCCCAAATCCTCCCAAGCCGTTGAAGAACTCGAGGTCGCTCGGGCGGACCCTGGCGGGGAGCCGCGGACGAGGCGCCGGAGGTTTGACGAACGGCCGAATCGGCGCGTTCGGATCGGCGGCGCGGTCGAGTTGATCGGAAAGGCTGCCGTACTGGGCGACGAGCGCGACGCGCGCCGCCGAGATCAGAAGCGAACGCGTCTGCGCGGAGACGAGGTCGGACCGGAGAACGAACACACGGCCCAGGTGTCGCTCGACTCCGGGCGCGGGTCTCGATTGGCTGGCGCGAACCAGACTCTCAATGGCAACCTGAAGCTCTTGCACGTAGGAAGACCGGCGCTCGTTCAGGATCACGAGATCGACGGCGAGCTGTTTCATTCGCCAGTATTTGTGCGCTTGCAGAATCTGACGAACGAAATTGAGATTCTCGACATCGGCGATCCGCAACAGGACGAATGGCAGATCGCCCGAAATCCCCTGAGGCCACAGTCCGGATTGCGGGCCTGAGCCCTGACGAATCGTGTCCGAAGCGGGTCGCAGCGCGCGCCCCGAAAAGACGACGTGGCCGGCTAGCCGTTGAAACAGACCCGCCTCTCCTGACCTCACGCCCAGATGATGAAGCTGGACTTGCCCCTGGGTCCAGGCGAGCGTTGTGGCGCGCTCATAGGCGGCCGCGTCGCGATGCTTGTCGATGCAGTCCAGCAGGTCGGCGCGCGACCTGGCCGCCATCGTCCAGAACGCAACGCGAACCGTGGCGCCCGGCGCCACCGCCACGCGGCGACGCAAGGCGAAGATCGGATCGAGCACGGCGCCAATGGAATTGGTCAGAGGCCGCGCGTCCAGCATCGCAAGCGGCGCGCTGACGCTGCGTCCCCGGCCGAGGAAAAGCGCCCTGTCGGTTTCGAACTCGGGCTTGCCGACGGCGTCGCCGTCGGCGACGCTCAGATGCGCCGCCCATATTGCCGGTTCCGATGGCGTTCGCTTTCGCCGCGTCGCGAGGATGGCGCCCGGGTCGACGAGATATTCGGTCTCGACGAACAGCTTTGCGAAGGCCGGATGAGCGACATCGGCGCTCTGAGGGCCGAGAGCGAGCTCCGCATAGGAGGTGATCTCGATTTCGCGCGAGCGGCCGCCTTCGTTGGTGATCGAGACCCGACGCACCTCGGCGTCGTCCTCTTCGGAAACAAGCACTTCGAGGACGGTCGTCAGGGCTCCGTCGCGCCGCGTGATCTCCGCGCGCTCCTCATTGAAATGGATTGAATATTCGTCGGGTTCGGCGCTCGTCGGTTGATAGCCCGCAGACCAGACGAACCCGCTCTGCATGTCGCGGAGAAAGATATAGGAGCCAGAATCGTCGCAGGTGGCGTCCTCACGCCAACGGGTGATCGCCATATCGCCCCAACGGCTATAGCCGGAGCCTGCCGCCGTCAGCATCACCGCGTAGCGGCTATTGGAGAGCAGCAGGGTCGCGGGCGGGGAGAGATGCACGGATACGATTCTGCGACCGCCCGTGGCGTCTTCTTCGTCGGAACGCGCGGCGGACTGGGCTTCGGCCGCCCAAGATCGCGTTTTCGGGATCTCGCGCGGGACCCTCTCCTGCAGCAACAATTCCGTCGCCTGAATGATCGGCTCAGCGTGAAAGCGCGCGCGCATCGCGCCGTCGAACAGCGCGTTGGCGATGGCGACGATCGTCATGCCTTGATGATGCGCCATATAGGCTCGCACCAGCGCGAAGTCCTCGCCTTCCTGAATGCGCGCGGGCGTGAAATCCACCGCTTCATAGAAGCCGTAAGGCCCCCTCACGCCCATCTCCGCCAGTCGCCTCAGATTCGCGACCGCCGCGACGGGATCGACCAACGTCGCCAACGCGGTCGCATAGGGCGCGATGACGCGATTGGCTTCCAGCCCCCGCTTGAACCCGAGGCCGGGCACGCCGAAGTTGGAATATTGATAGGTCAATTCGAGATCGCGCGCGTTGTAAGCGGATTCGGAAACGCCCCACGGCAGCCCGAGCTTCGCGCCGTACTCGATTTGACGACGCACCACGAGCCGATCGGTCTGCTCGAGCAGACTTCCGGCAGGCGCTCGCATGACGAGCGGCGGCATCAGGTACTCGAACATCGAGCCCGACCAGGACATCAGAGCCCCGCCGTGCGCGACCGGCGTCGCGGCTCGGCCGAGGCGGAACCAATGTCGGGCTGGCACGTCGCCCTTGGCGATGGCGAAGAAACTGGCCAGCCGCGCCTCGGACGCCAGCAGGTCGTAGCAATTGGGATCCAGCGCCGACCCGGAAATGACAAATCCGATCGACAGCAGCAGCCGCTGCTGGTCGAAGAGAAAGCCGAACTCCATCGCCATCGCCATGGCGCGGAAAGCATCCTCGAGGACGATCAACCGGGCCTGGCGCGAAGCGACAGCCTCCGCCGACGACGTCAAATCGGCTCGATGCGCGTCGATCGCGGAGAGGCTGGCCCGCGACCAATACAGAAGGTCCGATCCGCTGCCGTCGCTGCGTTCGAGCGCGATTGCGCTCGCGATATCGAGCAGGACCGTCGCCTCTCCAGAGAGATCCGCCAATTGTGTCGCGAGCGCGTCGTCGGACAGGGATGCGCCTGCGAGCGTCTTGTTCAGGGACGCAAGCGAGTCTTCGAGTTGGCGCGGCGTGACGGTCTGAGTTCTACGCCCTCGATCGAGGTCGACAGCCTGCTCGGCGGTCAGCGCGAGCGCGTCGGCGATTCCAGCCAGACGCGATGCGGCGGGCATCGGCGATTGCCGCCATTCCCGGCAGGCGTTGGCGACCGCGATGAGGTGGCCGCCCAGATTGCCGCTGTCGACGGAGGAAATATACTTGGGTTCAAGGACCCGGAGATCGCGGGTGTCGTACCAATTGAAGAAGTGGCCTCGCAGACGCGCCATGCGGATCATCGTCGCCAACGTCGCCTCAAGGCGCTCGACGGCTTGGGTCGCGCCGATCCAACCGAAGTCGCGGGCGCTGACGACAGACAGCAGATACAGCCCGATGTTGGTCGGCGAAGTGCGGTGGGCCACCGCGGGCTCTGGGTCTTCCTGAAAATTGTCGGGAGGCAGCCAATTATCCGCCGCGCCGACGAGGACTTCGAAGAACCGCCAAGTGCGGCGCGCCGTTCGCCGCAGGGCTTGCACGTCCGCCGCGGAGGCGTTCGCCCGGCGATCGAGGCCTCGAGGAACGCTGACGGCGCGCGCGACCGCAGGCGAAATCAGCCAAAGCGCGACCACGGGCGCCGCAACCGGCCAAGCCCCATGCCCGAAAAGGAACGCGACCAGAAAAGCCGCGACCGCGATACAGATCGCTCCCGACATGCGCGCCATGAAGCCTGCGAGCTCGAGACGCGGTCCCACCGACGTCTGCGCGGCGGACACCCATTGCAGCAAGTGCCGTCGACTGACGAAAATGCGCCATAGCGTGCGCAAGATCGCGTCGCTCATCAGACGCGTCTGGTCGGCCAGGAACGTCACGTTCAACGCCGACAATACCGCCGCCAGGCCAAGGTCCTCAGCGAGCGAGCGCAAATGCGCTGAAATCTGCGTTCCGGAACGTCGCGCCGGGATCGCCGAAATCACCGGGATGAGATTGGGGACGACGATCGTGGCGAGCACGAACGAGGTCCAGACCAGCGCAGGGTAGATCGGCAATGTCCAGCCCAGCGCCAAGGCCACCACGGCGGTCGGCGCCGAAAGGGTTCGGCGCAGATTGTCGATCATCTTCCAGCGACCGATCTGCGGAAGTTCGTTCTTGACGCTCGGCGCTCCGTCGCCTCTGCCCGCGAAACCGAAAATCCAAGGCAGGAGTTGCCAGTCTCCTCGCGCCCAACGGTGGTGACGTTGAGCGCTGATCTCGTATCGGGAAGGGAATTCCTCGACGACTTCGACGTCTGATGCGAAGCCCGCGCGAGCGAAAGTGCCCTCGAACAGGTCATGGCTCAACAGCGTCGAGTCCGGGGTCCGGCCGGAGAGGGCGCGCTCGAACGCATCGACATCGTAGATGCCCTTTCCCGCGTAAGACCCCTCGCCGAACATGTCCTGGTAGACGTCCGAAACAGCCGAGGAATAGGGATCGATCCCGCTGGCGCTCGAGAATATGCGTTGAAACAGCGAACCCTCGCTGCCCTCGGGCAGCGACGGCGTCACCCGAGGCTGAAGCACGGCGTAGCCTTCCACGACCCTGCCGCGCTCCGCATCGATGCGCGGCCGATTGAGCGGATGCGCCATCTTGCCGATCAACCGCCTGACCGCGTCGCGCGGCAATCGCGTGTCCGAGTCCAGAGTGACGACGTATCGAATGTTCTGAGGGGGAGGCGCAGCGGCGGCGCCGAAGTTCATGAAGGTGGTGTCCGTCCCGCCGCGCAGCAGCCGATTCAACTCATGAAGCTTGCCGCGCTTCCGTTCCCAACCGATCCATCGCCGTTCGCTGTCGTTCCAAACGCGCCTACGGTGCAGCAACAGAAAGCGAGGGCCTGCCGGCGTCAAGCCGTGACGTCGGTTGAGGCTTTCTATGCCTTCGCGGGCAAAGGCGACCAGTTCCGCGTCGCCGTCTGCGTGCTCGGTTTCGGCGTCGACCCAATCGGATAGCAGGGCGAAGTGCAAATCACCCTCCGGACTCGCCAGATAATGGATCTCGAGCCGCTCCACTTGCGCCGCGATCTCTTCCCGCGTGGTCAAGAGCGTCGGCACCGCGATCAGCGTGCGCAGCGAGTCGGGAACCCCGTCGCGCAGCTCCAGACCGGGCAATGGGACCGCATGGACGAAGAACGCGGTGCCTCTGTTGACGAGCGCCACGCCGGCGTCAATTGCGCAAACCACCCCGAGCAAAGCGAGCGCGCTGAGCAGGCCGGCGCCGAGACCCATACCGGCCAAGACCATCAACGGCGCGGCAAGCAGACAAGCCGACGTGAGGATGATCGCGGCGCCGTAGGCTTTAAAACTCAGCCTGGTCGTCGCTCGCGCGAGCCAAAACAGGCGCCGGCGAAATCCGATCGACTTCTCGAATCCGCGGCGTCCTCCCGCAAGCAGATAGTAGCCGGGGTCGCTACGCCGCAATTGCTCCGAGGGAGCAAGAGATGGATGGGGCTTGCGCGCTTCGACCACGGCGAGGCGCGCGATCTCGAGTTCGCCTTGGCCGGACCCTCGCGCCAATCGCTCGACCGCGGTGCGGTAGAGCGTGCGGGTGGCGAAATCCATTTTTAGAAATGCGCCGCCTAAGCTCAACGCGTCATCGACGAGACAAATTCGTTTGAACAGTTCCGTCCAATCGACCTCGGCGATCACCCTCAGGCTCATCACGATGTTGCGCATGGTCACGTTCGCGGCCCCGTGACTGCGCTGAACCTCGCGCACGGCCTCGTCCGCCGTCATGTTCTGCTTCGACAATCGCTCGTCTAGCCACGCCAGCGCAGGCGTGACCTTGGGATCCTGATCGCGGAGCCGATGCACGAGCTGGACCGCAAATGCGTCCGAAAGCGGCGCCGCGGCGCGGTCGGCGAACACGATCGAGGCGGGCTCCGCATCGCGCCCGCTGACGCCCAGCAGTCGGTCCGCGACCCCATCGGCCTCGCGCCGCGCGACCCAGCTTTGGGTGATCTGTTGCGCGAGCCGTCTCAGGTTTTCGATCAACACGATCTGCAGCGTGATCGAAGCCGCCCAAAGCTCGCCGATCATCAGCGGCTGGACCGTCTGATAGGCGTTGATGAAGCTGACGAGGATGTTGGCGTCAAAACTGCTGTCGGTGTGGGCGATGAACGCCCACGCCATGCCGAACACCCGCGGGTAGCCGGCGAAAGGGCCGGTGGCCAGTTTCGGCAGCTGCCTATAGTAGCCGGGCGGCAAATCCATGCTGATCTGACGGATCTGCCTTTCGACCAAGTGGTAGTTGTCGATAAGCCACTCGGCCGCCGGCGTCGTCGCGTACCCTTCGTCGGTCGCTTTCGCGATCGCTCGATAGGCCGACAACAGGACCGCGCCGTTGTCGGCCAACCGTGCGGCGAGCGGCAGGCCGCGGGTCACCCGCAAAGCTACGGTCTGCGCGACTGCGAGACTGCGCGCATGCGCCTCGAGACGTTCGACGCTGAACAGTTCCTCGCGGATCGGCGTTTCGCTATCCCAGGGCGACGCCTTCCTTGAAAGCTTGAAAAGACGATGTGACAGGAATGCGGATTTGGCGTTCAAATCCATGCTCGACAATCTCGGCCTCCTTCCTGCGCGACTTCCTCGCGCCGTCGGACACGCGGCGAACTGCGAGGGACCGAAGCGCCGCAAATGCTTGCCGGGCGCGCCGACGCCGCGCGAGCCGCGGTGGACACTTGCCCTTGTGCGCAGCGGATGTGCGCCGCTTGAGACCGCCGTGCGCGGCGCATGGCTTCCGCGCGACCGCGAAAGGCGCCTTGCGCATCGCCGTCAAGAAAACATGCCGAGCGCGAGACTCCCCATCGGCGTCAAGCGCGCGGCAGGCCCGTTAGCAAAACTACGATAGCCGTTCGCCAGTCGTCGGCGCCAGCCTCGGAAACTACTCAGGCCCGAGGATCGGTTGTGCGTCAGATGTCTCGTAGGGCGCCGACCGGAGACCCGACCGCTCGGCGGCGAACCGCCATCGCCACGTCGACAGGCGCAAAGAGGAAGGCGCGATGGCGTCGAACGCGGAACATCTTGCGCGGCGCGGCGTCTGAGTATTTTCCGAGTCTGTGCCTGCAGAAAGTCAGCGGGTAAGGCCCAAGCCCCAACGATCACGATTTGTCTCGCGATCCCGCTTTTCCCGCCCTCCCAACGCCTGCCAACGTGAGGTGAAATTCCATGACCAAAGTTCTCGTTCTCTATTATTCGTCCTATGGCCACGTCGAAACGCTCGCGGCCGCGGTGGCGGATGGCGCGCGCGAAACTGGCGCGACCGTGGACATCAAACGCGTTCCGGAAACCTTGACCGATGAGGCCGCCAAGGCCGCTCACTACAAGCTGCACCAGAAGGCGCCGGTCGCGACCATTGCGGATCTTGCCGCTTATGACGCGATCATTGTCGGAACGGGCACTCGTTTTGGCCGGATTTCGTCACAGATGGCCGCCTTCCTGGACTTGGCTGGCGGCCTGTGGGCGAAGGGCGCCCTGAACGGCAAGGTCGGCGGGGCTTTCTCTTCCACCGCCACGCAGCACGGCGGACAGGAAATGACGCTGTTTTCGATCATCGCCAACCTGATGCATTTTGGCATGGTGATCGTCGGGCTCGACTATGGCTTCGCCGGGCAAATGAGCTTGACCGAGGTGACCGGCGGCAGCCCCTACGGCGCGACCACCATCGCTGGCGGAGACGGGTCCCGTCAGCCGTCTGAAAATGAGCTGGCCGGCGCGCGATATCAGGGCAAGAGAATCGCCGAGACCGCCAAGAAACTCTTCGCATAATCCGACTTGAGAATGAAAGCTGGGGCGCCTTTGGCAGGGCGCCCCGGCTTGAGGGCGCCAACGCGCCGAAGGCGAGGGATCCTTCCCAGGGCGGCGCGTCGCCGCCGGAAACATCTTTCGCCGAGTCCAAAGAGATTTCGTGAAAGCCGTCAGGATTCTTGCCGACGGAGACCTCTCGGTTCTCCCGTTCGAAGACCCGCCCAAGCCGAGGATCGAAGCCGACGAGGCGCTGGCGCGTGTTGTCGCCGCGGCGGTCGACCCGATCGATTAGGACGTTCGGCAGGGACGCTTGACGACCAGGGTTCCTCACGGTTGGCGTGCGCTTCTGCGACGGATTCTCGTTTCCGAGCGCCACGAGCTCGGGCGGCGACAAGGCCTGCGCGGTCCAGTGTCCGGACGCGCCCACCGCGCTACCCGGAGCGGGCCGGCCCGGGCAGGATCGAGGACGCGGTTTCAACCCGCGACGCGCTGCGCTCCGCTCTGCCCGTGGCCAATCGCTTTCAACCCACGCTCGACAACGCCTGCCGCGGTCATCGCTCGCTCACTCGCGGCCATTCCGCGTCGTCGCTGAACGACCCCACGCTGCAAAAGAGCGATGCGGCGATGACGCCTAAAGGCTTCGCGGCGTTTCAGAGCGCCGAGACTCTTTCGATCACGTCCTCGGACTTCATCGCCTTGTCGCAAGCGCGTTCTTCGCTCGGAGATTTGCGCGCGGCCCTGGCCGTCTTGGAGCGCGCGGACCCGTCGCGACGACGCCTCGGCGCCGACTCGTCGCTGGACGCCTCTGCGCGTCAGAGCGAAGCCTCGAGCCCAGCGGCGTCGGCAGTATCGGCGAAATGGCGCGCCGATCCGGTCTTGGGACCCGTGGCGGACTTGAGTACCTGCTCAATTGGCGGCGTCGTCCCAATAGGTGTTTTCCGCTCCTATCCGCCGGCCCTGGTCCGGGTATCGTGCATCTCGCCTTGTCAGCCGAAAGGAGACAAGTCATGTCGACGCACAACTTGGCCTGGCTCAGCGGAGCCTTTCTATTTTCCTTGTTCTTTGTCGCGAATGCAGCGCTCGCCGAGCGGGAGTTCGATGAACGGGCTGCAGGGTTAGGCGTGCAGGTGGCCGACGCGGCCTGCGCCGCAAGCAATGACGCTGTCCAATCGCTGATATGCGACGCAGATCGGCTGCGATGGCGACTTTGTGAGCAGGGACTTCGCTCGGAACGTCTCCCTAACGCGGGGGTCTACGCGTGCTTTCTTCGTTCGCTTTAGCAGCGGTCAGCGCGCCGCCGAAGCGCGCGATCAGGACGTTCCTCGGTCTATCGTCGCATCGGTTGCGCCATGGCTTCGACTTCCGCCTTCAGCGAACGGCGGCGACAGCGCCGAATAGGTAAAGTCCGCCCCTTCTCGGCGGAGCCGAAGGCGCTGCTGTGAGCGTCCCCTTCGGCGGGAACAGGGACAATTCGTCATGCGCGCAATCATTGCTCTGATCGTGATTATCTACCTTGTCGGCGTCGGCGTCGTGCTCGCGCCGACAATTCAAGGCAAGTGGAATGGCGCTTCGGCGTCGGACCTCGCCGCCAGCGTCGGGCAGGCTCTGCCCGACGCGCTTGCGTGGCCAGCAAGGGTTTTCCGCGGCGTAACCGGTCGCAGTTGACCGCGGTTGACGGCGCCGCGGACGGGGGCCAGATCGCAAGGAACTGGCGCGAGAAGCGGGTCGTCACAGGGCAAGATCGGCCGCCAAGTTCTCCAGCGGCCGTCTTGTTTCCAGCGTTCGGGCCAGCCGGCGACTTCGCGACGGAGCGATCTAAGTAGATTCCGACTCTGCCGCGATGGGCAGGGTCTCGATATTCTGCAGCGACGGTGGCTCGGTCTTCCCACAGCCGCGATCAGCCAGAGGCTTCTCCGCGCCGGCGTCAGCCGAGGCGCCGATCCGCATATCGGCGGCGGCGGGAAGACACTGGAATCGCAAACCTTGGCCTGACCGAGACCTTGAAGCGTTGCATGCCGGGCGCCCTTGGCGCGGCGGAGAGGATCGCATGACACAAGAATTGTCGAGCGCCAAGGCGGAACAGCCGGAAGCCACGCCGAGTCTAAGAACGGCCGGCGATCTGATGACCACGGCTATCGTCTCCGTGGCGATCGGGGCCAGCGTGCGCGACGTCGCGCGTCTGCTGCTCGAAAAGCGCATCAGCGCCGTTCCCGTGCTCGGCGCCGACCAGCAATTGCTTGGAATGGTCAGCGAAGGCGACCTTGTTGACCGCAACGACGTCGATCGGGTCGCCCGGCGCGATTGGTGGCTGGCTCTGCTTGCGGATGGTCGGCCCCTGCCCGAACCGCTTGAGGCGGTGGTCGTTCGACCCGTCGAGCAGGTCATGCGCGCGCCGGTCATGACGATCGAAGCCGAGGCGCCGTTGCATGAGATCGCCGAGATGTTCCGCGTCTACGATATTAAGCGGCTGCCCGTCATGCGCGGGGGCCGCATCGCGGGAATCGTCAGCCGGTCGGATTTGGTTCGCGCCATGGCGGCCACGGTTCCGCAGCCGGCGACCGAGCGGTCTCGTGGCGGCTTGGCCGGCATGTTCGCCGGGATGATGAAGACCGAGAGTCGACCGTCGGAGGCGCCGCGTTCCGCGACCCCAGTCGTCGTCGCGCCCGCCGTGACGGCGGAAGCGTTTCTTTCCCTCGTGACCGCTTCGCAGCAAGCCGGAAAGGACGAAGCCGTCTCCGCCAAGGAACAAGCGAAACTGGGCCTCGAACGTCGGGTCAAGGACCTGCTGCAGGAACACGTCGGCACGCCGGCGTGGACCGCGTTGCTCGATCGCGCGCGAGCCGCAGCCGTGCTTGGCGAGAACAGTTTCGAGCTCATTCGCTTACCCAGTGACCTCTGCAGCGATGGCGGTCGCAAGATCGACGTCGCCGAGACTGACTGGCCGACCACCCTGAGGGGCGAAGCGGCCGAGTTCTATACGCGATGGGAACGCGACCTGCGCGCCGCCAAGTTCGGGCTCTCAGCCCAGCTTGTCGATTACATCGACGGCATCCCCACCAACGTGGCGCTGTCCCTGACCTGGCGCGCGTAGGCGGGACCGTCCGCCTGGACAGCCCGCGGGTTCCGCGGGATCGCCCACCGGCCTTAGTCTCAGGCCAGCGGGGTTCGCGTCAGTTGTTGACGGCGATGCGGCGGCTTGATGGAAATTGACAGCGCGTTTTGCTGACTGTCGCCGATCGGGATGAAACTGACCGCGACAGGCGACGGCTGAAAACACACGCCAGCAGCAGATGTTTCGCGCTTTCGCGGAAGATACTCAGCCGAATTTACGCTCCGCGGTCGCCACGGTCACGATCGCAAGCGTCGACCTCGACGATCCGTTGCAGCCAACCGGCTCGCTGTTCGCAAGCGCCGCCCGGCAGCGCCTGAGTAGTTTCCGAGCCTGCCGGATTGAGGCTCGCGGGGGTTAATCGTCTTCCTGGCTGTGCGCCGCGCTTGAAACGCGCGGGGACCACAGCCGCCCGGTTCGCATCCGACCCCGAAGCTCGCGACGCGAACCCGGCCCTCTCTCTTGGCCGTCTTCCGGGAAGAAACGCAATGGAACAATCCGAAACGCTCGTCGCGGTATTTCCAGATCATGCCGCCGCCGAAAACGCGGTGAAGAAACTGGCTCAGGCCGGATTCGACCTCAGGTCGCTCAGCGTCGTCGGCAACGGCTACCATACGGAAGAGAAAGTCGTCGGCTTTTACAACGTCGGCGACCGGGTCAAGTTTTGGGGCGAGCGGGGGGCGTTCTGGGGCGGCCTTTGGGGCTTGTTCTTTGGCGGGCTGTTCGTAGCCACCCCGGTCGTCGGGCCTGTCTTCGTGCTCGGCTATCTTGCCGGCGCCGCGATCTCCGCTGTCGAAGGCGCCATCGTCGTCGGCGGACTGAGCGCGCTTGGCGCCGCGTTCTATAGCCTCGGCATTCCGAAAGACAGTGTGATCGCGTATGAGGCCGCCATCAAGGCCGATGAATTCCTGGTGATGGCGCATGGCGGCGCGACGGAGACTTCGCGCGCGAAGGCCGTGCTCGGCGCCGCGAACGCGTCACGACTGGACGTATTCTCCCGCGCCCACCCGCTGCCCGCGGAGAAGGCGGCGGCCGGCGCCGCCAGTTGAAGGCGACCATCGACACGACACGGGCGGCGCTCTTCGCGTGTAGCCCGGGGTCGTCATCAGACTGGCGGCGTGACGACGATTCCCGGAAGTCGACGCGGGGCCGCAAACGCGGCGCGCAGGAGCCGCGGGACGGCTTGCGCCGGCCGGCTGCGCTTTCGCGTAGCTTGAGGCGAAACCCTCGTGTTAGGCGACGAGCTTGCGAATGGCCGCCCGTAGCTCGGAGGCGAGCTCGAGGCGACCCCAGCGCGAAAGCGATGTTGGCGATCAGGAAGCCGAGTTTCGATCCGCAATTATAGGTCGCCCCGTCGAAGCGCACGCCGTGAATGGCTTGCGACGCTGCGAGCTTGATCATGCCGTCCGCGATCTGGATTTCGCCGCCGGCGCCGCGCCCATTCGGCGGCTATCGCCGAGCCTTTCGCCGGCGCGCTCGCGAAGATCGCCGCGAACGCTTCGCTTCTTCCGGCTGACGCCCTCCCCACACACAGGCGCCCCGCCGATCTTCGGCGGCGGCGCGGCGAGAGGGTCCGCGCGCGCTTGGGCGCTTCCGTCGCCGGGTCGTCGTGAACAGCGCCGGCTCGCAACAGAAACTTCAGTGTTCCCGCGGGCTCTCGATTGCGGGCGAGGCTTTTTCCGTCCCGTTGGGGCGCGCCGTCGAGCGATCGGCCTTTTCAAGAAGGTCGAGGAACGGCTTCATGATGTCGATCGGCATCGGGAAGACGACCGTCGAGTTTTGCTCTGCGCCAATTTCGGCCAGGGTTTGGAGGTAGCGCAATTGCATCGCCGCGGGGATGCTGCCGAGTATCTTGGCGGCGTCGACGAGCGTCTGCGAAGCCTGGAACTCGGCCTCGGCGTGGATGACCTTGGCGCGCCGATCGCGCTCGGCTTCGGCCTGTTTGGCGATCGCCCGCACCATGTTCTCGGTGAGTTCGACGGTCCTGATCTCGACGTTGCTGACCTTGATCCCCCAGGTTTCCGTCTGCGCGTCGAGAATGCCTTGGACGTCGACGCTCAGCTTCTTGCGCTCGGAGAGCATCTCGTCGAGCTCGTGCTGGCCGAGCACGGCGCGCAACGTCGTCTGCGCCAGCATGTTCGTCGCCGCATGATAGTGCTCCACTTTGATGATCGCCCGCTCGGGATTGACGACGTTGAAATAGAGCACGGCGTCGACCTTCATCGAGACGTTGTCGCGCGAGATCACGTCCTGGCTCGGTATCTCGATGACCT